>ENA-ORBV01000227-ORBV01000227.1-microbial-mat-metagenome-genome-assembly--contig:-NODE-227-length-124468-cov-9.820027_pt1 | contig 124468 bp, 98 predicted proteins | sample MGYA00237777_ERZ505514 | MGnify/ENA primary metagenome ERZ505514 (study PRJEB26160, sample SAMN06269048) | microbial mat metagenome | isolation source: Oligotrophic lake microbial mat | place...
CAGGCTGAAGGCGCGATACAGCAGCACGTCGGCGGCGTGCGTCCATGCGAAGTTGTCCTTCAGCTCACCGGCGCCCGCAAGCCACTGCGTCAGCTTGGACAGTGACACCCCGGCCTCGGCCGAACCCGCCTTCACCAGAGCGGCGTTGCTGGCCCAGGTGTCCACCAAGTCGCGAAACACACTGTCGTACTCAATGGGGACGAACTCGATTCGCTCGTCCAATGTGGCGTCATTGAGCAGCGGGTACAGGCTGTGCGCCTGGCGAATGGCGTCCTGGTAGGGCACGTGCCAGTCTGCAGCGCTGTAGTCGCCCATGCCATGCAGCTGGAAGACGAGCTTCTTGACCATCGCGAGCCCCTCCATGTGATGTTCGGGAAGTGATCATCCGCCCGCGCGGGTCGCGCCGCATCGTGAATCTTGGGGGTACACGGGCCGATAGAAACCCTGAACAGCTGGGGCGTCAACCCAACCGCGGTCTCTCCCCAAACACCGGCCGCGCCAGCTCACCATGTTTGGCCACCGCCAACGCCTCGTTAATCGCCAGGCTGAGTTGCTTGTCCCGCTCTGGCGCGTTGAACGCATCGTCCTGCGGCGCATTGGCCACCACCACCTGCGGCTCGGTGCCGAAGTTCTCGACGCCGAAGCCCACGTCCTTGAACCAGAAGCTGTACTCGGGCTGCGTGGTCTCTGAACCGTCCACCAGCTGGTGGCGCGGCCAGATGCCGATGACACCGCCCCAGGTGCGCTGGCCCACCAGGGTGCCGATGCCCATGAGCTTGAAACAGTGGCTGAAGATGTCGCCGTCGCTGCCGGCGTGTTCGTTGGTCAAAGCCACCACGGCGCCGGCCGGCGCTTCATCGGGGTAGCTGGTGGGCTGGCCCCAGCGTTGCAGCGTCCAGGCGATTCGCTTGCGCGCCACCTTTTCCAGCAGCAGCTGGCTGACATGGCCGCCGCGGTTGTAGCGCACGTCCACCACCAGCGCGGCGCGGTCGCATTCGGTGCCGAAGTAGCGGTGGAACTCCGCAAAGCCGGCGCTCATCATGTCGGGCAGGTGAACGTAGCCCACGCGGCCACCGCTGGTTTCGTGCACCCAGGCGCGGTTGTTTTCGACCCACTCGCGGTAACGCGCCGGCGCTTCGTCGGCCAGCGCGGTGATCAGCACGTCACGGATCACACCTTCGGCGTTAGCCAAGGTCAAGGCCACTTTGCTGCCGGCCTGGTGCACCAGCAGCGCCTGGGGCGGTTGATCGCTGGACACCGGCTGCCCGCCCACGGCCACGATGCGCTCGCCGTCATCGCCCGTGACGGCGGCCACGCCCACGGCATTGAGCGGCGAATCCGCGCTGCTGTCCCAGGCGTCGCCTTGCACGGTGCGCACGATCTGCCAGCCGCCTTCGGCGGCGGCGGCCGGCCTCAGCTCGGCCGCCAGGTGACCCATGGCCACGGCCGGTGGCTTGCGGTGGTCGCCGCCCATTTCGTAGGCGTGCGAGGTGCCCAGCTCGCCTTGCAGTTCCCAGATCAGGTCCGACAGCTCGGCACGTGTGGCGACACGCGGCAGCAGCGCGCGATAGCGTTCGCACACCGCCGGCCAGTTGGTGCCCGACATGTCCTCGACCCAGAAGTGATCGCGCTGCAGGCGGCCCACCTCGGCCAGCATCTGCGCCCATTCAGCGGGCGGCTGCACGGCCACGCGCACACGCGACAGGTCGATGAGGCCGCTGTCGCGACCGGGCTTGTCGGCTTTCGGCTTGTGACGGTCGTCGATGGGGCGCGTGGCGTCGATGGCCTTCAGTACCTTGTCGGTGCGCACAATGAGCGTGTGGGCGTCGGCCGCCAGCACGAAGTGGTCGGCCTGCGGCATCAGCGTGCTCACTTCGCCGGTGTCGAAGTCGAAAACCTCCAATCGACCCGGCCCTTCTTTGTGGCCACCGCGGCCGTGCGCGCCGGCAATGGGCAGCGCGGTCCACACGACCTTGCGTCGGGCCACGCCGGCCAGTTGGCCGAAGCGGCCTTCGGGCACGGGGAAGGCAGCCACACGGCGCGCCAGGCCAAGGGGTTCGATGGCCGGCACGGGTGGTGGGCCGGCCTTGTCGCCATCCGGCTTTTTTTCGTCGTCCGGGCCGCGGTCTTTCATGCCCTTGACCGGGGGTTCAAAGGGTGGCGCGCCGCCCGCTTGCAGGGCAATGAGGTAGGGCCGCGCCGCGCGCGGAAAGCTCAGTTCGAACTGCACCGCGTCGTACACCGGGTCGAAGGTGCGCAGTGACAGGAAGTACAGGTAGCGTCCCTCGGGGTCGAAGGCCGGCGCGTAGTCCCTGAATTCGGGCTGCGTGGCCAGCAGCGTGCGCCCCGTGGCCACCTCGGCCAGCTGGATGGCGGTGTGGCGCATGCTGGTGGCGGCGGTGCACGCCAACCAGCCGCCGCAGGGCGACCACACCGGGTCTTCGAAGCGGCCGAAGGCGCTGTGGGCCAGTCGCGTGATGGCGCCCGTGGCCGTGTTGCCCAGCCACAGTTCGTTGCGGTGGTTGGCCATCGCCACCTGGGTGCCCTGGGGTGCGGCACACAAGGCGGTGATGCGGCCCAGGTCCCAGCTCATTTCGGTGGCAGCGGAGGCCGTGATGACTTCGATGCGCTCCTCGCCCGACGCGTCGCTGGTGCAGACCAGTGCCTGCCCATCGGCCAGCCACTGGCCCAGGCGGCGGCGCCCGGTGCCACTGCCGTGGCGGCGCACGGCACCCTCCCACAAGGCCATCGTGAACAGCTGGCCGCGCGATTGCAGCGCCAGGCTGTGGCCCTGCGGATGCACGGCCATGCCTTGCAGGTGATCGGCTGCGGCCACGAAGCGGCGCGCGGTCTGGCTGCGGCCGCTGGGCACGTGGATGTCGATGCGCACGCTGGTGTCACTGGCGGGGTCAAAGAGCCACAACTCGGCGCCGCAGGCGTAGACGATGCGCTGGCCATCGCTGGACGCCGATCGCGTGTAGTGGACGGTGTGGTGCGTGAGCTGGTGCAGGTCGCTGCCATCGGGCAGGCAGGACCAGAGGTTGCCCACACCGCTGCTGTCGCTGATGAAGTGGATGCGCGCGCCGATCCACATCGGCGTCGTCGGGTTGCCGGGCAGGCTGCTCAGGCGCGTGAAGCTGCTCCCGGCTTCGTCTTCGACCCACAGCTGCCCGACACGGCCGCCGCGGTAACGTTTCCAGCGCGCCGGGTCACCGGTGTTGCGACCAATGACACGCCGGCCCGTGCTGCTGAAGGACAGGTGGTCGATCTGCCCCAGCGGCACGCGCTCTGGCAGCCCGCCTTCGATACCCAGCGTGAACGCGTGCCAGTTGCGGAAGAAGGGCTGGCCGTGGTTGCTGCAAAAGACGATGTCGCCAGCGGGTGTGAAGCCGCGCACCGCCAGTTCGCTGCCCAGCCATGTCATGCGGCGCGCGGCGCCACCAGTCGCGGGCATGAGCCAGACTTCGGCATGCTGTTCGTCGCGGCCCGTGTAGGCCAGCCAGCGCCCGCAGGGCGACAGGCAAGGTGTGCCCGGCTCCGACAAGCCGGCCGTCAGGCGCTGCGCCGTGCCGCCGCCGGCGGGCACGCGCCACAGGTCGTCGTCGCTGACGAAGACGACGGTGTCGCCCTGCAGGCTGGGTTGGCGCAGGTAGGCGGGCACGGCCTGCTCGGCAGGTTCAGCCTGCTCAGCCTGCTCAGTCTTTTGGGCGGAAGTACTCATGGTGGACAAGGTGGAGTTGCAGCCAGAGTGGCTGAAAAACCATCATCCCACGCGGCCTGTGGCCTGGTGATCGGGCTTGTCCCCCAGAAGGAGGTTCTCCCCCCCGCAGGGGATGGGACCACCCGAAAGGCGGGGTCATCATCGCGCCCGTTTCCACGCAATGACAGGACCGGCGATGCAGTTCAATGAATGCCACGAAGGCGACTACCGCATCTTTGTAGGCGCCGTCGAAGCACCACGGGGCGACGGCTACCTGGCGGCCTTGATCGTCAACCGCGTGCGCGGTGTGCAAGGGCGCCACAACGAAGCCTTCCGCGACGACAGTCTGGCCTGCGGCTACCGTTGGCGTTCACCCGACGAAGCCATGCACTACGCCATGAACCGCGCGCGTGAACTGATTCGTTCGCGTTCGCAGTTGCTGACCTGTTGATCCAAGCCCGCCAAAAGTTCACAGGGATCACAGGTCACAGGGTCACAGGGTCACAGCGTCAAGCCGTTGACGTCGCAAAGTTGCGGATGGCGCGCATGGCCGCTTCCGGCTCGTCGCGCCAGGCGCCGTGGCCCACGTTGGGAAAGCTCAGCAACTGGCCCCAGGGTGCGGGAATGGCGGCGGCAATCTCTTGTGCATCGGCCAGCGGCGTCACCGGGTCGGCCTCACCCGCCATCACCAGCACGGGGCATTGCACTTGCGCCAGACCGGGCAGCAGGTTCATCGTGCGCTGCTCGCCGCTGGCGGACGTGAACAGGATGTCGGTGTTGAACACGGTGCGTTCACGCGCCAACGCATCGGCCGGCGGACGCGTGTTGTACAGCGGTGTGCACAGGCGCTGGTACGGTGCCCAGTTGGCTTCGTTGGGCTCGGCCCAGAAGGCCTGGGCCGCGGCACGCGCTGCGGCGCCACCGAGCTTTTCAAACATCGCCAGCTTGCGCTCCAGCCCCATGTGGTGGCTGGTGCTGGACAGGATGACCCTGGCCGGATGCGCCGGGTGGCGCGCCAGGTAGCGCTGGGCGACGAAGCCGCCGAAGCTCTGGCCCAGCACAACCGGCTTGACGATGCCCAGCGCGTCACACAAACGCACCACGTCGTCGGCGAAGGTGTCCAGCGTCCACTCATGCGGCGGGCGCCGGCTGCTGCGGCCGTGGCCGCGGTGGTCGACGTAGACCACCTGCGCCACGTCGGCCAGCTGGCTGAAGATGGGTTTGAAGCCGGAATGGTCGTAGCCCGGGCCGCCGTGCAGCAGGATCAGCGTGGGCTTGCTGCGCATCTGCGCGCCGTCGGGCACCAGGCTCGCACCTTCGATGTCGACAAAGAGACGGACGCCGGGCTCGACGGTGATCAGCATGCAGGACTTTGTGGATTGAATAGCGAGCTCACTGTAGCGCTGCTCCTGGTGAAGAATGCGCTCATGCTACAAAAGCCCCAACTGCCCCAACTGCCCCAACTGCCCCAACAACCCCAGACGCCCCAAGAACTGAGCCTGGCGTCGTGGCCACGCCGCAGCGCCTTCGAATTCTTCCGCACTTTTGCCAAGCCGCACTTCAGCGTCTGCACTCGCATCGATGTCACGGCGCTCAAGCCGGCTTTGCTGCAGGCCGGTCTGGGCAGCGTGACTTTGGCCTGCCACTTCATCGCGCTGCAACTGGCCAACCGCTTGGTGCCCTTTCGCTACCGCCTGCAGCAAGGTCGGGTGCTGGTGATGGACGCGGTGCACGCCAGCACCACGGTGCTGCGCGACGACGAAAGTTTCGGCTTTGCCTACCTGCCGCACGCCAGCACCTTTGCGGACTTCGTGGCCCAGGGCGCGCCGGCCGTCGTGGGCGCACGTGCGGGTGACGACGGTTTTGCGCCGCGTGTGGACGACGCGGCGCTGATCCACTTCACCACCCTGCCCTGGATGCACTTCACCAGCTTCACGCATGCGCGCGACGGCGCCTTCGAGGACTCGATCCCGAAGATGGCCTTCGGCCGCATCGACGCCGATGGCACCAGTGCCACGGCACGCCGCTGGATGCCGCTGTCGGTGGAGGTGCACCACGCGCTGATGGACGGCCTGCACGTGGGCCGCTTCGTGCAGGGCTTCGAAGCCGCGATGCTCGATCCGCTGCCTTGGCTTCAGGGGTCACCTCAGGTCTGAAGGCCGGCCGCTGCGGTTTTGCCTTCAGCGCCCGTTGGCCTGCAACTGCCGGGTCAGCAACAGCGTCAACACCACACCTGCCGCGGAGCATGCGCCGGTGGCCGTCCAGGTCCACTGCCAACCCCCCACCTGGCTGGCCAGCCAGGCCACCACCGGCGGGCCGACAAACTGGCCGGCCGAAGACCACTGCTGCATCCAGCCCACCGTGGCCGCCACGCAGCGTTCATGCGGCGCCACCCGCAGCGCCAGCGAAAACAGCGTGCCCGGGATGAGTCCGCCCACGCCCGAAAACAACAGCACCGCGGCGTATCGCAAGGCCGGTGGTGCGGCGGTGGCGCCAAAGGCCAGCAGCGCAGCAGCGGCCATGGTGGCAAAGCCCAGCACCAGCAGCCACTGTGGCGGCACACCGCGCTGCAGCAGGCGGCCAGAAGCCACATTGCCGACGATGTTGGCCGCCGCAGCCAAGGCCGTCAGCACACCCGTGGCGGCAGGTGCCACGCCGGCCTGCAGATAGATCGTGGGCAGGAAACCCACCACCGCCAGCCATTGGCTGGAATAGACCGCAAAGATCAAGGCCACCAGCCAAGGCCCGGGTGCCGCCAGCGTCTGGCGCAGGCTGTCCAGCCAGGCGCTGGTGGGTGCCCCTGCCGCATCGGCGCGTGGCACCACAGCAACCGTGGGCGACAGCAGCCATGCGATGGACACCGCCATGACCAGCGACAGCGCGCCCAGCAGCCACCACCAGGCCCGCCACCCCAGAGCGTCCATGAACAGCGGCCCGCACAGCAGGGCCAGCGCCGTGGCCGTGGGCATGTAGGTGCCCCACAGACCCAGCATGGCGCTCAGGCCTTGCGGCGGCACCAGCGCTCGCAACAGGCCGGGCGCCGGCAACACCACCAGCAGGAAGCCGAATCCTTCCAGCACACGCAGCGCCATCAGCGCCGGCACGCCGGGCGCAAATCCACCCGCCACGCTGGCCAGGCCCAGCACCACCAGGCCCAGGATGACGCTGCGACGCGGCCCCAGCACGTCGGCCCACGCCCCCAAAGCCAGGCCCAGCGACATGCCGGCCACCTGCACCAGCGACAACAGAAAGCCGGCCTGCAACAGGCTCATGTCCAGCGCCTGCTGCAGCGTGGCGATGGCCGGCGCCAGCTTGCCCACGTGCAGCGCCGCGCACACACCCGAGACGATGACCATCAGGGCCGGCTGCATGCGCCTTGTTCTTGCGCTGACTGCTTGTGCCGTGTGCTTGCGCGCCCGGTGGAGCGTCTAGCGCGAAGGCTTGCCGGAACGCGGCCCGGCCGGCCGGCCGGGTGCGTCGCGGCGCGGGCCGCGGTCGTTGGCACGCGGCGCGTTGTGGGGTGCGTTGTGGGCCGCATGTTGATTGGCGTGTTGGTGCGAACGCCCGGCTTCACGTTCCCGCTCCGGCGGGGGCGGCGGCATCGATTTTCGCTCGGCACGAGCCTGCACCAGTTGTGCCTCCAGCACCTGGTCTTTCAGGCCCTTCAGCGCGCAGAAGTTGTTGCGTGTGAGTGTGGTGGTTTCGAAGGCGCGCAGCAGCGTCGCACGTCCGCGCCGGGCTTCGTTTTCTGCGATCTGCTCGGGCGTGAGCGGCACTGCGGGTGCGGCGGGCGGGACGGGCGCGGCCACGGGCTGCGATGTGGGCTGCGCTGTGGACGACGACGTCGGCGGCGTGTGAGCCACTGCATCGGCACGCGGCGGGCGATCGGCACGCGGTGCCTGGTCGGCGCGGGGCGGTCGCGGCGGGCCTTCGGGGCGCGGTGCACGGTCGGGGCGGTCGGGGCGATCGGGGCGATCTGCACGCTGACCACGGTCTGCACGCGGCGCACGCTCAGGCCGCGGTGGCCGCTCAGCACGTGGCGGCTGCAGCGGCTGCAGCGGCTGCGGCGGCTGCGGCGCACCGTCAACCGGCGCAGCCTGAGCAACGGCTGCGGCCGCACCCGCAGCGGCCTGCGGACGCCGCGCCTGGCGCTGCGCATCACGCTCGGCCAGCCGCCGCGCCTGCACGATGGCCAGACGGCGTTCGATTTCCAGCACGCCCGCGTCGCGGTGCTCTTGTGCGATCTCGCCGGCCGGCTGGCCGTCCAGGTCAAAGCGGTTGGGCGAATTCACCAAGGCCTTGATGTAGGCCGTGCTGGTGGTGTGCCGGTGCAGAAAGATCGACAAGGACTTCTTGTTGAAGACCCCCGGCACGCGCAGCTGGATGTCGGCCTGGATGCGCAGCTTGATGGGCAGCATGCGGCCAGCTCCGAAGAGCGCCGGGAAGTGCTGTGCCAGCAGTGCCGCGCAGGCCGCGGGCGACAGGTCGGCGATCGGTGGTGCACCCGGCGCGACAGCCGGCTCTGCCGGGGCCGTCGGCTCAGCATCTGCAACTGCATCTGCAACTGCATCGCCCGCCGCTGCAACATCGGCAGACGCGGTCCCCGTTTCGGTCATGCCTTCGGACTCTGGCGTCGGCACGGCATGGGGCGCTGCGTCCGGCGCTGCGTCTGGCGCTGCGTCTGGCGCTGCGTCCGGCAATGCATCAGGCACAGCTGTCGCCGTTTCGGGCACAGGAGGCTGTTCGGTCGGGTCGGGGGTCGGGGTGTTCTCGGGCATGGTCACGGAATCGATGCTGCGGCAGTGCAGGCGGTGATTGTCCTCGGCATTGTGTCCTCGGCATCGGACCTCCCGCAGCCACCGCTGGTGACCTGCCACCATGAACATCGCCGTCATCGGTGGCGGCATTGCGGGCCTGGCTGTTGCCTGGCTGTTGCCTGGCTGTTGCCTGGCTGTTGCCCGGCTGTTGCTTGGCTTTCGTGGCGCCAGCGCACCGTGACCCTTTTTGATCGCCAGGCGCAACCCGGATTTCCTTCTGCCTGGCGGCCTGCTCCGCGGCAGCGGCCAGGGCGCGGCAAGCCAGGAGCGTGGGCGGCAGGGTGCGTTCAGCGGTGGGCATCGACCTATGGCGGTGCCTATGGCGGTGCCTATCCGCTGTATTCGCCTGGCCTGACTTGCCCGCCGTACCCTTCAGGCGACGTCACCAGGGCTTGTTGCGGCGTGTAGGCCGGGCCCTGGTGGATGCGCGCGGCGTAGGACTCGTGGGCGTCGCTGCCGGGTGGCCACTGTTGCAGAAACTGCTGGTGCCACAGCGGGCCGGCGCTGTCCACCGCTATGGCGTCGATGTGGGCTTGGCCAGCCCGCAAGCCGTAGCGACTGGCCGATGCCCCTGCCCGCGCCCTGCGCTGAAAAGGGCCGCACCGCGATGCGCGTGAACAGGCCCGCGCCATCACCCCGGAAGTTGGGCATGCCGGTGGCGCCGTTGTTCAGCACCATCGGCGTCACTGCACGCCCGGTCATGGGCAGGCGGTGGAACACCGGCACACAGGTGTGGCTGCAGGCGAAGGCGTCCACCTGGGCCTGCTCGAACCAGCGCCGCACGGTGGCGCGGTGGGCGGCGTCTGGCGGGGGCGGCAATCAAGGCAGCGGCTGTGCCCAGGACCTGGCGACGCTGGATGCTCATGGACGTTCCTTCAAGCAGTGGTGGAAAAGCTTTGGCCGGGCTGCAGCTCGGGCGACAGGTGCACCAGGTCAGCCGGTTCATCGATGTCGTGCACGGGGGTCAGTTCGGCGTGCGTGAAGCCGGCAGCCACCAGGCGCGAACGGGTGTCGGCCATGACCTGGGGCGTGCTCCAGGTCATGCCGCTGAAAAGGGTCGTCAGCAGCACGGCCTGTCTCACAGGACTCTGGGCGCGCAGGCCAACAAGCGCATAACCACCATCATGAGCGGGCACGAAAACGGCATCGTGATGCATCAGCGCAGAGGCCGCCTGGTGCAGCAGGGGCTCGTCCAGAGCCGGGGCATCGGTGCCCATCAGCAGCACGGGGGTGTCGCCCAGGGCAAAGCCGGTTTCAAAGACCTGCGCCATGCGTGCGCCCAGGTCACCTTCGGGCTGCACAGCCAGCGCCACGCCCAACCAGCCCGCGCGCTCAAAGGCCGGGTGGCTGGCATCAGGTGCTGTCCACAGCGTCACCGGGCCCAGTTCAGCGTCCAGCGCCTGGCGCAGCGCATGGGCCAGCAGCCGTGTCGCCAGTGCCGCGGCGCCGACTTCGCCCAGCGCCGGCACGAGGCGGGTTTTTGCCAGGCCGGGGACTGGCGCCTTGGCCATCAGGTGGATCCGGCAGCGGGTCATTTGTAGGCCCGTGCCAGCGCTTCGGGCGAGGCACCGCGCCAGTAGCGCCAGCGCAGACACCACATGAGCCAGATGGTGCGCCAGACGCCTCGACTTTCCCAGCGACGTCCTGACGTGAGCACACGCTCTCTCAAGCAAGCCGGTAGGCCAACGGCACGCAGGCGCCGGCTGAGTTCGATGTCTTCCATCAAGGGCTGGTCGGCATAACCGCCCGATTCATTGAACAGGCGGCGCTCGACGAACAGCGCCTGGTCGCCAGTGGCGATGCCGGTGATGCGCGACCGTGTGTTCATCAGCGCCGCGATGACACGCAACCAGCCGCTGCTGCCGCTGATGCGCACGTCGAAACGGCCCCAGCGCCGGCCGCCCGCCAGCGCGCGCTGCACCGCTTGTGCTGCGCCTTCTGGCAGCTGCGTGTCGGCGTGCAGAAACAGCAGCACATCCCCTTGCGCGCGCAAGGCGCCGGCATTCATCTGCCGGGCGCGGCCGCGCGGGCTGGTGACGATCTGGTCCGCACCCGGCATTGCCAGCGCAGCCGTGCCGTCGCTGCTGCCACCGTCCACGACGATCAGCTCATGGCCCGCCGCACGCAGCGGCGCCAGCGCCTGCAGTGCCTGCGTGATGCCGGCCGCTTCGTCCAGCACCGGCATCACGATGGACAGGCGTGTCACGCAGCGTGCTTGGCAAGTGCGTCGGCTGGTGTTTCAGCGGCTTCCAGCGCGCCGCCGCAGCTGCTGCCCTGGCCTGCCGTGCAGCCGTAGCAGTGGTCGGCCACCCGAATGGCGGTGCCGGCGGTGTTGTGCACCAACAGGTCGCGCAGATGAGCGCGGGTCTTGTTTCCAATGCGCGCCGGCAACCCCAGCATCTGGTTGAAGTCGCAGTCGTACAGGTCGCCCTGGTAGTCCACGCTCACCAGGCTGCGGCACATCACCGTGTCCAGGTTGTGCGCCTGGTAGGCGCCCTTCAGCAGCTGCAGGTAGCCGGCGAAGGTACCCTTGCTCACCAGCGTGCTGCCAAAACGCTGGATCGGCATGTTGGTCAGCGCAAACAGGTGATTGAAGACGATGCCGAAGTGCGTGGCCAGCTCGCGCTTGTAGTCGGCCTCCAGCGGGCCCTGTGGCGGCGGCAGGCTGGGGCCTTGCGGGTTGTAGACGAGGTTCAGCACCAGACCGCTGCCCGGGCGGCCGCCCGTTTGTCCATAACCCAGCGCATTCAGCGCCCGCAGGCCGGCGATGCTGCGGTCGAACACACCTTCGCCGCGCTGGCGGTCGACATTGGCCACCGAATAACACGGCATCGAGGCCACCACCTCGACACCCTGCGCCGCCAGGAAAGTCGCCAGGTCTTCCTGCCCGGGCTCGGACAGGATGGTCAGGTTGCAGCGGTCGATGACCCGCACACCCAGCGCCCGTGCGCCTTGCACCAGGCTGCGAAAATGCGGGCTCAGTTCGGGCGCACCACCAGTCAGGTCCAGCGTGCCCACGCGGCGGCGGCGCAGCACCTCCAGCACCAGCGCCGCGGTGGGCCCATCCATCATCTCGGTGCGGTTGGGACCGGCGTTGACGTGGCAGTGCAGGCAACTCTGGTTGCACTTGTAGCCCAGGTTGACCTGCAGCGTTTCCAGGCCGATGCGCTTGAGCGGCGGGAAGTCGGTGGCGGCAAGCAGCGGCAGGGTGGGGTGCATCGGGGCTCCAGAACGGCAAGGTGGCGGGGTCTGCTGTGCAGTCGGCCCACCGAACCCATTCTTACCTGCTGCCGCCTGCGCCGTGCAATCGCCCCGCAAGCCCTTCAAGTCGCGCGGTGACCGACCTCGAAGTTGTTGCCGCCCTGGCGGTCCACACCCCGCACCAGCCACAGCGGCCGCTGCGCAAAGTCCACCGGCACACCACTTTGCCCATGCACCGGCCGCAGGCTGCGGTCGAACAACGAAGTGGCCGGCATGTAACGCAGCGCGACACCCGTGCGCCGGCGCGGCGACCGGTTGGGCAGCGCGCCGTGGATCATGTACACGTCGTGCAGCGACATCTGGCCGGCTTGCAGCTGGATGTCCACCGCCGTGGCCTCGTCAAAAGTGCCCGGGGCCAGGCGCTGGTTCAACGTCAGGTCCGTGCGGTCTTCATGCAGATGGTCGTGCAGCGCTCGGTCGGCATGCGAACCCGGTATCACACGCAGGCAGCCGTTGCCCACATCAGAGGCCTCCAGTGCCACCCACACCGTGCAGGTGGCCAGCGGGCGTATGGGCCAGTAGTGGCCGTCCTGGTGCCACGGCGTTTCGTAGCCTTCAGCCGCCGGCTTGCAGAACACATGGCAGCCCCACAGGATGATGTCCTGGCCCAGGATGCCGCTGACCAGTTCGACGATCTGCGGATCGCGCGCCAGGGCCAGGAAATCGGCCACACCCTGCACACCTTCGCCGTTGTCCTGGCCGGCTGCGCCCTGCACGTGCGCCGAGACCAGCTTTTCGGGTCGCACCGCCGGGTTCAGGCGGATCAGCTCGTCCAGCGCATCGCGCATCTGCGCCACTTGCGCAGGCGGCAGCGCAAAGCGCGGCACCACGTAACCTTGCTGGCGGTAATGTGCGATCTCGTCGGGATGCAGGATGGCCATCACTGAAGCCTAGTTGCTGGCCGCCGTCTTGGCCAGCCCCTGGCTCAGCACGTCCAGCGCCGTCACGTCATGCACGCTGCGCCGCACCAGGCGGTCGTCTTGGCGCTGGTCGACACTCATGCGCACCGGCAGTCCCACACCCGGCGCAAACCACCACGACATTCTCAGCTCGACGCGCAGGCGCTCGCCGTCGCTGCGCACGGCCGGGCCGTCCAGGTAGGCATCGATGCGGCGTGTGCGCATCAGACCGGCCAGGGTCTGGATGCTTTCGGCCACCGGGCCGTGCATCTTGCCCTTCAGTGCCGCCTTGGTGACGCGGCCTGCGGCATCGCGCCACTGCACCGTGCTGGCCACACCGTGCTCCAGCGGGTTCTCCGAGGGCGTCAGCGACGCAATGCTGGCCAGCGGCAGCGCCGGCTGCCAGTCCACCCACTGGCCGCTGAATTCGTCGGTGCCGCCGCGCAGCTGGCCTTGGGCGTCCAGGCGCTGCGCGCCGTCGTTGACCCACAGCGACCCATCGGCTTCGATGCGGTCGATGCGCCACAGGTAGTCCGTGGTGTAGCGGTCGCTCATCTGGTCCAGCACACGGTAGCGGTAGCGGTCGCCTTCTGCAAAGTTGTGTGCGTTGCGCTTGGGCTTGCTGGGCCTGCGGTCGGTGCCCACGTCGCCCCAGGTCACGATCTCGTCGATGCGGCTTTGCGCGGCGGCGATGTTGGCCTGGCGGTCGCGGTCGCCCTGCTCGGTCTGTCGCAGGATGTTGTCGACCTCGGCTTCGCTCATCGGGAGCGGGCTGCCGGCCGTGGAGCCGTCGCGGCCCGGTTGTGAACTGCCAGCACCCGTTGGGCGAACCGTCGGCGCCACCAGGTCGGCCAGCCGCGCGCGTGCGTCCTTGGCATGGCGCCCGGCCGGAAAGCGGTTGAGGTAGGCAAACAGCTCGGCGCTGCTGGTGCTGTCTTTCACCGCCGACCACAGCGCGTCGTCGATCATGGCCTGCGGATCGGGCAAGGCCATGGGCGGCGGTGGCGCGGCGGCCGCACCGGGCACCGGCGGGAAGAAGTAGAAGTCACCTTCCAGCGCGTTCCACTCCATGGGCACCTGGCGACCAAACGAAGCGCGCCGCACCGCACCGCGCACCTGCTTCAGCACTTCTTCCACCTTGACACCCGGCTGTTGCATCTGCTGCAACAGGTGCGTGGTGTACAGGCCGTTGGCGGTGTCTGCGCCGTCACTGGCCACCGAGCCCGGTGCCGTGGCGTAGGCCACCAGGGTGCCCACCGGCTGCTCCATCTGCGCCAGGCCGCGGTTGCTGGACCGGAAGCTGCGGGCGAAGGGGTTGTCGCGGCAGGCGTCCAGGATCATCAGGTTTATGCCATTGCCGGCCGATTCCATCTTGTCCAGCACGGCCTGCGCGTCCAGCGCCTGGTAGCTGACCTCGTCTTCATGTTCGATGTTGGCGCCCACGGGGATCAGGAAGTTGCGCCCCTTGATCTGCATGCCGTGGCCAGCAAAGTAGAACAGGCCTGCCGTGCCGGGCCCGCCTTCCTTGATGCGGTTGCCAAATTCGCGCACCGCAGCCATCAGTTCGCCCTGCGTGGTGTCGGTTTTCAGGATGACCGTGAAGCCCGCGCTTTGCAGTGCGGTGGCCATGGCCCGCGCGTCGTTGACCGGGTTGAGCAGCCGCCCGTTGGCGTAAGCGTTGTTTCCCACCACCAACGCGACACGCCCGGTCTTGTCGGTTGGCGCCCTTTCAGTCTGCGCTTGGGCCCGAGCGGGCGTGGTCAGCCCCAACAGGCTCAGCAGCAGCAGGATCGTCAGCGTGTGGTGAAAGGGGAAGGCGGCTCGCACGGCTCGTTCCGGACAACAACAAGGTGTCACTTTGTATCGTAGCCATCAGCGGCCGACGATGACACCAAGGTATCCACCGAATGGGGGTGTCGCGCGCACAATGCCCGGCACATGCCTGCCATTGCTCAAAACTCACCCGCGCCTGTTCCTTCGCACAAGCCCGAACGCTGGCAACTGGACGGCGGCGACGCCGCCACCGCCACGCTCTCGATCCCGGCCGACGCACGCCGTGAACGCCGCTTCGAAATTGCCTGCGCCGTGACCGTGGGCGTGCCGGAACAGACCGCGTCGCCCTGGCTGCAGGTGACGGTGCAGGCCAACGGCACGCAGCTGTGGCGCCACCGCGTGCCAGCGCACAACCCCGGCGCCTGGGACGGCTTGGACTACCGCTTCAGCCGCAGCGTGGCCGTGGGCCACACGCTGCGCGTGACGGTCAGCGTGACTGGCCAGGGCGTGCGGCGGCGCACGCTGCTGATCGAGGCCGACGAGGTCTGATCGGCGCACCCACCGGCCTTTGGCAGGCGGACGGTGGCCGATCCCCCGAACGGCGGTATCGCCGGCCGGCACCTGGCGGCTCACGTCACGATGCAGCGCAGGCAGACGCCACAGGACACGGGGCCGGCGCCTAGCATCCGCGCCATCGCATCCACCCAATCCAAACCATGGACCTGAGACTGGCCCTGTATGAAACCGCAGCCAGGCATCACCTGGGCCCCGCCGCCACGACGCAGCTGGAACACAGCGCCGGCCTGGGCGCGCCACCGGCGCAACTGCTGCGAAGGACTGTTTTGGCGCTGGCCGGTTTGGCAGCCGCGCTGCTCGGCTTGGGATTGGTGTTCTGGGTTGCCGCGCACTGGGACACCTTGGGCCGCATCGGCCGCTTTGCCTTGCTGCAGGGCACCGTGCTTGTGATGGCCATCGGCGCACTCGCGCGCCCGACAGCGCGGGCGCCACTGTCACTGCTGGTGATGCTGGCTACGGGCGCCCTCTTCGCCTACTTCGGCCAGACCTACCAGACCGGCGCCGACGCCTGGCAGCTGTTCGCGCTGTGGGCCGCACTGACCTTGCCACTGGCCCTGGCTGTGCGCAGCGACCTGCTGTGGGCACCCTGGGCCCTGGTGGCGATGACGGCCGTGGCGCTGTGGGTGCAGACCCACACCGGGCACAGCTGGCGCGCCGCACCGCACGACCTGCCGGCCCACGCGGTGGGCTGGACGCTGGCGCTGGCCGGGGTGCTGCTGCTGAGCCCGTCGCTGCGGCGCCACACCGGCGCTGGCCTGTGGGCGCTGCGCCTGGCGATCACGCTGGCCGTGGTGATGGTCAGCGCCAGCGCGCTGGGCGGCCTGTTCCAGGCCAGCGTGGCGGGCCACTACATGCTGGGACTGCTGGTGCTGGCCTTGATGGCGGCCTGGCTGTCGGGCTGGCGATCCGGCTGGCGATCCGGCTGGAACTCGGGCTGGAATTCGGCCTGGCTCTGGCGGCCGACCGGCTTCGACGTCTTCGGGCTCAGCGCGGCGGCTCTGGGCCTGAATGCCCTGCTTTTTGGTGGTTTGGCCCGGCTGCTGTTTGACAACGTGGACGGCGACCCGGTGGGCCGCCTGTTGTTGCTGGGTGCAGCAGCGGCCGCGCTGCTGGGCGGCACGGTGGCGGTGATTCTGCGCCTGGGCCGCGCGCAGACCGCAGCGGCCAGCACCGAGGTGGCGTTGTGAGTGCCTCCGAACTGCAAGCGGCCCTGCAACGCGCCGTGCACGCGGGCCTGCTGCCTGCCGACACCGAAGCACCCGTCGAGGACAACCGCCCCTGGCCCGTGGTGTTGCTGATCGCCCTGGGTGCCTGGCTGGCTGCCTTGCCGCTGCTGGGCGTGCTGGGCCTGCTGCTGGGCGACTTTATCGAACGCGGTGCCGGGCTCTACCTGATCGGCGTACTGCTGCTGGCCGGCGCCGTGGTGGTGCTGCGCTCGCGCCATTTGCCGGTATTCGTCGAACAACTGGCCCTTCCTGCACTGCTGGTGGGTGGTTTGTCGCTGGGCGCGGGCCTGTTTCGCGACACCAGCTTGCCGACCGCTGCCGCGGGGCTGTCGGTGCTGAGCCTGGCGGTGGCGGCTGTGGTGCCCAGGTCCTGGCTGCGTGTGCTGCTGGGAACGGCCGCTGCGGCGGCGTTCTGCGTGGCCAACATGCCACGGGCGTGGGACGCATGGTTCTTCGGCAGCCACAGCCGCATCTGGCTGACGCTGCACCTGATGCTGGCGCTGTGGCTGGCCGCCGGGGGTGCGCAATCGCGACTCCAGCCGCGGGTCCGTGCGCTGCTGGAGCCGCTGCGCGCGGGCTGGCTGCTGGCCACGCTGGCCGGCCTGGCTTTGGCCTCAGGCATGACGATGCTGGCCGGCGCCGGCCTGGGCGCTGGCGCTGCTGGCGACCTGGCGCGCATGCCTTGGCAGAGAGGGCGGCCGTTGACCTGGTCGCTGCAAGGCTTGTCGTTGCTGCTGACCCTGGCGGCGGCTGCCTGGGCCGCGCGGCAATGGCCGGCGCTGCGCCAGCCCTGGAGCGCGGCCGCCGCAGCAGTGCTGGCCGCCCTGGCCGCGCTGATGCCGGCGCTGGGCGCCACGCTGCTGGCGCTGTCGCTGACCGCATCCGCTTCGCGCTGGCGCCTGGCTGGCGCGGCTGCGCTGGCCGCAGCCTGGATCGTCGGCGCGTTCTATTACGCGCTGAGCTGGTCGCTGCAGGACAAGGCGCTGGCCTTGGTGGCAGCCGGTGCGCTTTTGGGTGGGCTGGCGTGGTGGGGCTGGCAGGGCCAGCGGGCGGTGGCGTCCGCCGGTGCCGCCCCGCCCGCTTTTGGCCCGCGCCCCCGCATCGGCATCGCCCTTTGCATGCTGGCCGTGCTGGCCGTGGCCAACGTGGGCATCTGGCGGAAGGAACGATTGATTGCCCAGGGCCAGCCGGTGTTCATCGAACTCGCACCGGTGGATCCGCGTTCGCTGATGCAGGGCGACTACATGGCGCTGCGCTTTGCCATCCCCAGCGACGTGACGATGCCCGCGCCAGGCCTGCTGCAGGCCACACGGCCCGTGGTGCTGGTCAGGCGTGACGCCCGCGGTGTGGCCACGCTGCATGCACGGCCCGCAGGTGCAGCGCTGCAGGCTGGCGAGTTGTTGATGGAACTCACACCCAAGAACGGCGACTGGGTGCTGGTGACCGACGCCTGGTTCTTTGCCGAAGGCCAGGCCGAGCGCTGGGCGGCGGCACGTTATGGCGAGTTCCGCGTCAACCGCAACGGCCAGGCACTTCTGGTGGGCCTGCGGGGCGCTGCGTTGCAGCCCCTCTGACCCCGACCGGCCATCAGTTACTTCAGGCTGGGCGACATGCGGACGATGTCGCCCGTGGTCTTGCCGTCGTCGTCAAGCGGGTCGGAGGCCGCCCGGCCGCCAGCCGTCTTGGCAGCAACGCCCGGCTTCCGGGGCGCTGCGGCGGTCTTCTTGGCTGCGGCCTTTTTTGCCGGTGCTTTTATGGTGGCCATGGCTGCTGTTCCTCCTGTGCCGAGAAAGGCCTCGACACGGGGCAGGTTACAAGAAGGCCCTGCAGGCCGCAAGACAACACCGTGCCGCTGTGGAAGTGCCGTGCGGGCCGCGTGCTACTCACGGTAGATCGTCAGCGGCAGCAGGTCGCCGTACATGCGGCACACCGGCGTCTGCGCCCGTGTGCCGGCCCGCGCCGAAACCCGCGGCAGCTCTTCCTGCAGGCCGGCGATGAGACCCATCATGCTGATCGACCGTGTCTTGCGGCCGGCGCCATCGGGCGCCAGGTGGCGCGGCGAGCGCAGCGCGTGCAGCAGCGCTTGCGTGAACACACCCAGGCCGCCTTCCCGGTCTTCGCGCGCCTTCTCTTCGGCACGCGCGGCGCCCAGCACATACAGGCCGCGCTCGCTGACCGCATGGATGCGCTGCGCCAGCTCTTGCGGATCGAGTCCGCTGACGACGTTGTTGCCTGCCATGCCGGCATGGCAGGCGTCGATCACCAGCACCACTTCGGCCGGCACGGTGGCCATCAGTTCACCCAATGCCAGCATCGACAGGCCATGCAGTTCGGCCTGCAGCGGCACCATGTCGTGGTTGAAGAAGTACAGGTCGGGCTCGCCCTTGAAACGCAGGCCGTGGCCGGACAGGAAGACAAACAGCACGTCACGTTCATCGCCCTCGGCCTGGCCGCGCTGCTGGATCAGCGTGCACAGCCGTTGCAGCTGGCCCAGGATGTTGGCCTTGGTGGCCTGTTCGTTGACCAGCAGCACCGCCTCGACGCCGTCGAAGGCCTTGTTGCGCCGGCCCCGGCCCGGCCCGGCCAGCGCACGGTGAACCGCCGCAGCGTCCTTGTGCGCGCACAGCAACGGCCGGGTGCCCTGGGCCGCTTCGGTGTGCGCCACGGCAAAGTCGGACACACCCACGCTCAGCAGGAAAAGCTTGCCACGTGCATCCACCGCCAAGGGCCCTTGCGGCGGCAGCGGCGGGCCGGCCAGTTCCCAGTCGATGGACGCGGCGCGGGTGCGCGCCGTTTCGGCCCGGATGCTGAACACGTTGCGGCCCGGCCGCAGCGGCAGCTTCACCCGGTGGCGCGTGGGGCCCTTGCCCTTGCCGGACGGCAGCGCTTCGTTCCAGGCGAAGTTGCCGTTGCGCAGGATCCAGACCCGCGTCACCGGTTGCGCCGCATTCGGTGACCAGGTCGTGAAGTTGAAGCTCACCTGGTCGGTGCCAGCCACCACGCCCCGGGGTGCCAGCTCGATCAGCGGCGGCAGCATCGCCTTCACGTCCAGCGCGTCGATGTTCACGCCGCGCGCCCGCGCCCGCTCTTCGCTGCCGTGTTGCACGACCGCCTGAACGATGTCGGGCCGCAAGCAGTCCTTGAAGCGGTCACTGGGCACAAACAGCGCTTCCTTGTCCACGCCGCGGTTGACGTGGTAGCCGATGCGCCGCGCCCCGTTCGGGCTTGCGTTGTAGTAGCCGCTGCGGGTCCACAGCACCCATTCGTCGTCGGCGCCGACAAACAAGGTCAGATCGGGCGGCAGGTCCAGGTCCTGGCCATAGGCACTGGGGCTGTGGCGCAAGGGGATGAGCTGGGACGCATGGTCGGCGATGAACCACTTGCGCGTTTCGTAGTCGGTCTGGCGCACCGCGCTGGGCTCGGTGGTTTGCAGCGTCATCGAATGCAGGCAGAAGGTCTGCTGGCGCTGTGCATGGTTGGGCGGCAGCAGGCGCAGCGGCACGCTGCCAAACAGCACCTGCTCGGCCCGGGTGATGCCCGGCGCGAACATCGTCTGCCCCACGCCGCGGATGGCGCCCAGCAGCTGGCCCACGCGGTGCCGGCAGTCCCAGAAGTGGATAGCCTGGTTGTCGCCACCGGCGCTGATCGCCGTGCCGTCACCCAGAAAGGCCAGGCCGTGCACGGTGCCGTCATGGCCGAAGTAGCTGCTGCGCAGGTCCAGGCCGCTGCACGAAACGGAGTAGGCGTTGACCTGCACGGTCTGTTCGCCTGGCGCCATCAGGCCGTCGTTGTCAGGCTGCGTGCTCAGGCCCAGCAACAGCTGACCGCCCGACGGCGAAAACACCGCTGCTGCCGGCGGCGCTTCGGTGAAGGTGCAGCCGATGTCCTGGCCGTCGTGGCTGTGCCGCAGCAGTCGGCCCAGGTGCTGCCGGCCACACCGCGTCGTGCCTGCTGCGGCCACCACAGACCAATCGTGGCTGACGGCCAAGGTGTGCGGCACGACGGGGCCCTCGGTCCGGACGGACCGGGCTTCGACCAGCCCCTGTGCCGGCAGCAGGTGCACCCAGCTGAGCCAGCCGTTGTCTGGCGCCCTGGCTTCCGACACCTTGTCGTCTGGCGGCTGGCTGCTGGCCGCCACCACCAGCGTGTACGCGGCCCCCCGCTGGGGCACGACGGGCACGAACCGCAACGAAGCCGGTAGCCCATTCGCGCCCGCCGTGCTTTGGAAGGCCTGGGCGAAGAGGGGCTGCGGGGGCTTCTTGAAGCCGGCTTTCACCACATCCCGTGCGGAATACACCTGCACCTGCACGCGCCGACGCCGGCCCACCACCTGGTTGCCCACCACCGCCAGGTAACGGCCATCGGGGCTGAAGTCCAGGTCGAAGAGCAGCCCGCGGTGCACATAGCGCGACTGCAGGTTGCCGGTGTCGCGCTCGAAGACCTGCAGCTCGGTGACGAAGCCACCATCGCCCCGCTCACCCATGCCGGTCAGCCAGTCCTTCAGCACCACGATCCAGCGGCCATCGGGGCTGAGCGCAAAGCGCAGCACGTTGCCGTCGCCGAACACCTCTTGCGAGCGGCCCGACACCTGGCCCAGCAGCATGCGTACCAGCTGCCGCGTCTGTGTGTCCCAGATGCGGATCGTGCACTCGCCGGCGGTGACGATCTGGCGGCCATCGGGCGTGACCGCGATCTGCAGGATGTCACCGGTGTGGGTGCCGGTGTCCAGCTTCAGGAAGGCTTCGTGCTGTGCTTCGTGCTGTGCTTCGACAGGCATGGCGGTGTTCCGGCTTTTTCTTGTCGCTTCAGGCCTGCAGCAAGGCCCGGTGTTCGGCCACGTTCAGGAAGTCGCGCCGCGCGGCGGCGTCGGGGATGCGCTGGCAGCGCGCTTGAAGTTCGTCGCGCGCGCAGACCAGGACCGCAAGCGCACGCGCATCGCCGCAGGCCAGGAGCACGCGGTGGGCCGTGAGGTGCAGCCACATGGGCAGCGCTGCCGAGTGGTCTGCAGAAGGTTGCAGCAACAGCGGCAGCCCGGCTGTCAACCGTTCAAGCGTCGCAGCGCCGGAAGATGCACCGTCCAGCTCGCCAGCCGAAGCGCATGTGGCCAGGGCCCACTCTGCCAGCGCCGCCTGCACCTGCAACAGCTGCTGCTCGGCCGCCAGCTCTTGCGCCAGCGCCGCTGCCGCGTCCAGCACCGGCTGTGCCTGCACCAGCCGGCCGGCCGCCGTGTGCACGCGGCCCAGGTGCAGCAGGATGCCGGCCTCCAGCGCACGCGAGCCGATCTCGCGTGCAATGGACAGGGCTGCAGACGCAGATTGCAGCGCTTCGTCGTGCTGCCCCAGCGCCAGGGCCACCAGCCCCAGGTTGTCGCGCACGATGCATTCGCCCCGCCGGTGGCCACTGGCCTGCAGCAGCAGCAGCGCCTGGCCCGACAGATCGTGTGCCAGCCGGTACTGGCCCATCTCGCGATGCGCCTCGGCGCGGTTGAGCAAGGCAAAGCCCTGTTGTGCGGGTTCGTTGACTTCGGCAAAGATGCGTGCGGCCTGTTCGGTGCAGACGCCGGCCTGGTGAAAGTCGGCCGATTCCAGGCACACGCTGCCCATGTTGTTGAACAACATGGCCTCGCCCGAGCGGTCGCCAATGCGCCGCGCGATGGCCTGCGCCGCTTCGTAGTGCAGCAGGGCCTGCGCGTAGCGCGAGCGCGCCTTGGCCACCACGCCCAGGTTGTTCAGGATGTCGATCTGCCGCCGCGCGTCGCCGTGCTTTTCGATCAGGCGCACCGCCTGGCCCAGCCAGTCATCGGCGGCGTCGAAGTCGCCTGCATGCCAGTGCAGCAGGCCCATCTGCGACAGCACGTTGTATTCGCCGCGAGGGTAGCCGTGGGTGCGCGCCAGGGCCAGCGCTTGCTGCAGCTGCGGCCGCGCGCTGGGCGCCTGGCCGGCGAAGAAGATGGCCCGCGCTTGCAGCAGCAGCGCGTCCACCAGCAGCCGGGCGTGGGTCATCCCGCCCGGCGGGTTTTCTTCTGGCGCGGTGCCGTCCGGGGCGTCAATGACTTTGAGGGCGTCAATGGCAGCCTGCGCACTGCGGCCGGCGGCGGCGTAGTCGCCCACGTCGATCTCCAGCTTGGCGCGCCGCCCGGCCACCTCGGCGCGGCGCGCGTGGCTGTCCGCCAGCTGCAGCGCCAGCTGATCGGCTTGCGCCAGGTCGGCACGGCGGTTGTCGTGTTGGCCTTGCAGGTCGCCGATGGCTTCGCGCAGCAGCAGCAGCTCAAAACGTTCTTGCGTGGCCGAGCTCGGCTGCAGTTGCAAGGCGCGATCGAAGCAGGCCCGTGCTTCATCGTTGGCGTAGCGGGCGGCGGCTTGTTCGCCGGCCAGCCGCAGGTAGATGCAGGCCTTGTCGTGCTGTTCGGCGCGAAGGTAGTGGTGGGCCAGCTGCGGCGCCAGCGTGGCCAGCCGCTGGCCATCGCCCGCTTCCAGAAAGCGGGCATACAGGCCGTGCAGCTGCGCCCGCGTGGCATAGGCGATGCTCTCGTAGCCTACCTCCAGCGTCACCAGGTGCTTGAACAGATAGGCCAGCTCGGGCTCGGGCGACTCCAGCGGCGTAAAGCCCAGACGGTCCAGTTCCTGCAGCTCGGCCTTGACGGCATCGGCCAGTCCCAAAGCCGGGTAGTAGCCATGCAGGTCGGCCACGCGGAACACTCGCCCGATGATGCTGGCCACCTTCAGCGACAGCTGCTGCGACAGGCGCAGCTGGTCGATGCGGCTCAGCACCAGGCTGTGCAGGCTGGCGGGCAGGTCCAGCGCAGACAGCGCGGCCGTGTCGCGCGGGTCGATGCCACGGTCGTGCAGGTAGTTCAGCAGCTCTTCCACGTAAAACGGGTTGCCTTGTGCGCGGCCGGTGATGCGTTCGATCAGCGCCGGTGGCACGGCGCCTGTGCGTTCAGGAAACAGGTTCGCCAGCTTGGCGCGGATGACCTGCTCGGCCTGGCGGGTGTCCAGGCCCTGCAGTTCGATCTGCTGGAAGTGCGGCAGCGGCTGCAGCGCACTCACCGGCATGTCCGCCCCGTCACCGGGGCGGTAGCTCAGCAGCACCACCACCGGCAGCGTCTGCGCCGCGCGCGCGACCAGCGCCAGCAGGTCCAGCGACAGCGGGTCGGCGGTGTGCACGTCTTCCAGCACCAGCAGCAAACCCATGCCGTCCACGGCCGCTTCGCGCGCCGCCGACTCCAGGCAACGCATCAGCAGCGTTTCCAAAAGCGCCTTGCGGTCCTTGGGCTGCAGCGTGCGTGTGAAGTCGTTGTCGGGCCAGTCCTGGCCCAACACCGCACCCAGCAGCGGCCAGGCGTCTGCGTGCTGGGGCGCCAGTTCCTGCAACTGCAGTTCGGCCGCACGGGTCTGCCGGCGTGGCGGCAGCGCCGGGTCCAGGTCAAAGAAGGCGGTCCAGATCGCTTGCCAGACCAGGTAGGGCGTGCGGATGCCGTCCAGCTGGCAAGCGCCGCCATAACCGATGAAACCGGCGCGCCGCGCCAAACGTATGCCTTCGGCCACCAGGCGCGATTTGCCCATGCCGGCTTCGGCGCAGATGCCCAGCAACTGACCCTGCCCTCGCAGTGCCGCCGACAGCAGTTGCGACAGCAGCGCCGCTTCGACTTCGCGCCCCACCATGGGCAAGGCGTAGGCCGGCTCCTGCAGCCGGATGGCACGCTGCTGCTGATGGGCCGTGACGGCAAACACCGGCATCGGTTCGGCCTTGCCTTTCATGGGCATGGGCGACCGGGCTTCGAGCACAAAACCGCCCGCCACCGCCTGGCGCACACGGCTCGAGATCAGTATCTCGCCGGCCTGCGCCATGCCCATCAGCCGCGCCGCCGTGTTCACGTCGTCGCCCATGGCGCCGAAGGACTGGCGCGTGGCGCTGCCATAGCCGCCGACGCGCAGGGTGCCGCTGCTCAGGCCGATCTGAACGGCATACGGCGTGCCGGCAAAAAACTGGCGCAGCGCCAGCGCGGCACGCAAAGCGCGTGCAGGATCGTCTTCGTGCACTTGCGCGGCGCCAAAGTTGCCGTACAGGTAGCTGCCCTTGTCGCCGATGGTCAGTTCCAGCAACACACCACCGTGGCGGTGCATCACACGCTGGGCCTGCGACACCAGCGTGGCCAGTTCTTCGGCAGCGCGTTCGTCCTGGTCGTAGTCCAGGCCCGTGAAACGCACGAACAGGGCCGTGGCCGGTCGAAGATCGGTGACAAAGAGGCCCTGGCCTGCGCTTTCGCGGTCAAAGACAAAGGGCAGCAGCCAGGGGCGCAGCAGTTCTGCATCGGGCAGCAAATCGGTGGCCGCAGGCGGGACGGCAGGTGCGCCCAGTTCGGCGCTGAACACCGAGGGCTCGACAACAAAAAAGCGCTCGCCCGTGGCCGCCAGGCGCGGCTCACCGAGCGGCGCCTGCAGCAGCGCGGCGGTGGCTTCGTCCACCAGCACCTCGCCCGGCCGCGCCAGGCCTTCGCCTGTGGCCACGCGGGCCAGGGTGGCGCCGGCCAGCACGTCGATGAGTTGGATATCGGGGTGGCCGATGGCAAAACGCCGCGCCGGCCCGGTGCCCACGGCCACTTTCACCGACAGGCCGCCAAAGCCTGCCGCTGTGTCCTGCATGGCCAGGGCGCAGCGTGTGGCGCGCAGCGAAGCTTCACCGTCCTGTGCGTCAAACCAGCAGGTGATCGCGTCACCGGCAAAACCGATGACGCTGCCGCCGGCACGTTCCACCTCACCAATCAGCGTGTCGTACACACCGTTGACCGAACATGTCAGCTCTTCGATGCCGCGGCGTTCGCCGTGCCGGCCGCGCAGGGTTTCTGTCAGCGCCGTGAAGCCGCTGATGTCGGCAAACAGGGCCGCACCCGAACAACGGTCGGGCAGCGCCTGGCCGCGCGCCAGCGCGCGCAACCGATCCTGCGGGATGTAGGTGTGCAAGGCCATGGTTGTCTGAGCGCCGATGACGGTAGCACGGCGCGGGTGCAGCGGCAGCACCGCACAATGCAGCGATGTCAGACGAAAGCCAGATCGTCGTTCCACCGTCCTTCATTGCGCTGTTTGTCGAGCCCGGGCGCATCAAGCCGCACACCCCGCGCCACGAGATCGCGGCGCGCTACGAGTTGTGCGAAGACCTGGCGCAGATGCTCACCGAGCAGGCCATGGACAAACGCTGGCAGCTGGGCGTGACCGAAGACGACGTGCTGCAGCGCATGCTGGCCGGCCTGCGCGCCGCCGGCTCGGTGGTCAACGAAGCAGAAGCGCTGTGGGTGGCGACACGGCTTGCCGAACTGCTGGACTGGCCGGCACTGCCGCCTTCACCGCCTTCACCGTCTTCACCGTCTTCACCGTCTGCGGACTGAAAACCGGCGCGAACTTCAGTCGCGGTACCAGCGCCCCGGCCGGGCGCGCCAGCCGCGCCGGTGGCGTGTCCAGCCATACGGCTGCCAGCGCCAGCCTTGGCGATGCGCCTGCCAGCGGCCGCCGATCCAGGCATGGCGACCGCCGAGCCAACCCCAGTGGCCGGCGATCCAGAAGAAGCCCGGGCCGGGTGCGGCAATCACCACCTCCAGCTGCGGCGGCGGTGGCGCGACGGTGACGACATCACCATCGTCGTCGCCATCGTCGTCGCCATCGTCGTAGCGGCCGTAGCGGTCGTCTGCGGGCCGGCCCTGGCGGCGACCCACGGGCACCATGATGCAAGCGCTGAGTGTGCTTGCGGCGACCAGCGCGAGCGCCACACCCAGGCGGCGGCGCAGCGGCTGGTGCGGCAGGACGGGCTCGTTCGATTCGGACATGTCGGACTCCTGAAGTTGACCTTCAAGGTGACAACGAAGTCTGGCCCTTCAGAGCCGACCGCGCGGGGCCGCCTTTACACACGTTCACCCTGTAAAGCGGGTCCGTGCACAGACCGGTGCATCGATCCGCAGGCCAGGGGACGCATGCGGGTCGCCTGCGCACCAGCCGTGGTCCAGCGCCAGGCGCTCGGCATACAGCGCCCAGCCTTCGATGCGCGCCACTTCACGCAGGCCCAGGGCGTGGATGGCGTCGGCGTCCAGCGTCGTGGTGTAGTTGGCCAGCGCTTGTGCGTAGGCCTTGTCGCCCTGCGGCAGGCGCCACAGGCCGGCATCGGCCGTGGTGCGTGGATGCAGTTCGTTCATCAGCGCCAGCACACGTTCGTAGGCCGGGCGCACACGGTCTTGCACCAGCGCGGTGGCGCGGTCGATTGCCGCCTGACGGTCTTCGGCGGCCAGGCCCTCGATGCGCGCGCTGCACCGCGCCAGGCGCGCCAGCACGCAAGGTGAACAGCTCATGCCTGCAAGGCTTTCGCCGCCTGGTGGATGGCGGCACGGATGCGCGGATACGTGCCGCAGCGGCACAAGTTGCCCGCCAGCGCGGTGTCGATGTCGGCGTCGCTGGGCGCGGGGTTCCTGGCCAGCAAAGCGGCCGCGGCCATCACCTGGCCGCTCTGGCAATAGCCGCACTGCACCACGTCCAGCGCCACCCAGGCCGCCCGCACCGCGTCTGCGGCCTTGCCCTGCAGACCTTCGATGGTGGTCACCGGGCGTGCGCCGACGGCGGCGATGGGGGTGACGCAGCTGCGTGCCGGCTCGCCGTCGATGTGCACCGTGCAGCTGCCGCACAAGGCCATGCCGCAGCCGAACTTGCTGCCGGTCAGCTGCAATTCACCGCGCAACACCCACAGCAGCGGCGTGTCGGGGCTGGCTTTCACCGGTGTGGGCCGGCCGTTCAAGTTCAGGGTCAGCATGTTTTCTTGTCAGCTCAATTTGAGAGGCAGGCTGCGCAGCCTTCGGCCGGTCAGCACGAACAGCGCGTTGGCCACGGCCGGTGCAATGGGTGGCACGCCCGGCTCGCCCACACCTTCGGGGTGGGCGCTGCTGGCGATGATGTCGGTGGTGATGGCGGGGCAGGCATCGATGCGCAGCATGGGCACGTCGTGGAAGTTGCTCTGCTGGACCTGGCCCTTGTCGATCGTGATGCCGCCGTACAGCGCCGCCGACAGGCCGAAGACGACGCCACTTTCCATCTGCTGGGCGATGAGGTTGGGGTTGACCGCTGTGCCGCAGTCGATGACCGCCACCACGCGGTGCACACGGATGGTCTGGTCGGCCGACACCGAGACCTCGGCCACCTGCGCCACGATGGAGCCGAAGCTGGTGTGCAGCGCCACGCCGCGCGCCTGTTTGGCACCATCGGGCGCGGGTGGCAGCGGTTGGCCCCAGGCCGCCAGTTCCGCCACCCGCTGCAGCACCTTCAGTTCCCTGGGGTGCTGCTGCAGCAGCGCGGCACGAAAGGCCACCGGGTCCTGCCCGGCTGCGTGCGCCAGTTCATCGATGAAACTTTCCTTGAAAAACGCCTGATGCGAATGGCCCACCGAACGCCAGAAGCCCACCGGCAGCGGCGACTGGACCACCGTGTGGTCCACCCGCACGGCGGGGAACTCGTAGGCGAGGTCGAAGGCACCTTCGGCCGCCGTCTTGTCTACGCCCAAACCCATGCCTGGCAGATAACCCAGTGGCCGCGAGACCTGGCCGATGCGCGACAGGCCCTGCGCCAGCAGCGGCATGGCCGTCTTGCCGGCGGCGTAACGCGCCATGATCTGCGGCACGATGGCCTGGCTGGCCGAGTGGTTGTGCCAGGCCACCAGCCGGCCACCCGCGTCCAGCCCGGCCTTGAAGCGTGAAACAGCGGCCGGGCGGTAGAAGTCGTGCGTGGTGTCCTGTTCACGCGACCAGATCGTCTGCACCGCCAGCCCTGGCATGGCCTGCGCGATGAGCGCCGCCTGCGCGATGAAGTCCATGTCCAGGCGGCGGCCGAAGCCTCCACCCAGAAACTGCACCTGCACGTCCACCTTGTTTTCGGCCAGTGCCAGCACGCGGGCCACCACGCCGCGCGCGATGTCGGGCACCTGGGTCGAGGCCCACACGGTAGCCATGCCGTCGTGCACACGCACCGTGCAGTTGATGGGCTCCATCGCGGTGTGCGCGAGGTAGGGCGCGTCGTACTCGGCCGTCAGCGTCCTGGCCGCAGCGGCCAGCGCGGCCGTGATGTCCCCGCGCCTGAAGTAGGTGAAGCCGCGGTCTTCGTCGATGGCGGTGGAAAAAGCCTTCATCAGAGCAGCGCTTGACACATTGGCCGCCGGGCCGGCGTCCCACTGCACCGCCACCTGCTGGACGGCCTGCATGGCCTGCCAGGGCTGTTCGGCAATCACGGCCACACCGCCGGTGCCGCCGGCCTGGTGGGGCTCGAAGACCACCACCTTGCGCACACCCGGCAGCTGGGCCGCCACTGCACCATCGTGCGAAACCACCCGGCCACCGAGCGTGGGGCACATCACCACGCTGGCATACAGCAGGCCCTGCGGCAGCACGTCCATGCCAAACCGTGCGCGGCCGTCGATCTTGGCCGCTGCCTCCAGGCGCTTCAGCGGCTGGCCGATCAGCTTGAAGCGGCTGGCCTCCTTCAGCACCACCTGTTCGGGCAGCGGCATGGCTGCAGCAGCCACCGCCAGTTCGCCAAAACGCGCCGTCTTGCCTGAGGGATGCGTGAGCTGGCCCGCGTTCACCTGGACCTCGGCCACCGGCACACCCCAACGGGCAGCCGCCGTCGCCGCAAGCATCGCGCGTGCCGACGCACCGGCCTGCCGCATGGGCAGCCACAGGTCCTTCATGCTTGAAGAACCGCCCGTCATCATGAGCCCCACCTCGCGCACCAACTTGCCCGTCAGCCCTTCGGTCAAAGACCGGATCACACCCGCATCGTCGGGATGAAACGGCAGCGCATCCACGGCCGTGGCGATGTTGTTGTAGATGGCGTCCACTGGCGACGCCTCCACCCGCACGCGGGACCAGTCGGCGTCCAGTTCTTCGGCCAGCACCATGGCCAGACCGGTGTGGATGCCCTGGCCCATCTCGCTCTTGGCCATGACCACGGTAACCGTGTCGTCGGTGCCGATCTTGACCCAGCCGTTGAAGGCCACCTGCCCCGGCTGCACCGGCAAGGGCTGTGCGCCGGTGAGACGCTGGCGCACCGGCATCAAGCCCCAGCCCACGGCCAATGCACCGCCAGCGGCCAGCGTGCCCAGGATGAATCGGCGTCGTGTGCCCATGGCGGTTTTCAGCGGGCGAGCCGCGGCGCGGCCACTGCGGCGGGGCGCTGCACGGCATGCGCTGTGCGCCAGGGGAACGGGTTATTCATCATCGGGTGACCTTGTCGAAGCTGGCACCATGGTGCCACGGCGCGCCGATGGCGGCTCAGGTGGGACGAGTGAGACAAGTGGGCCCAGGCCAGCAGAACTTGCCCCAAACGCTTACCCTTGGCGCCCCGCGCGCCTGGCGGACCCCTCTTTCACCGACGGCCCGAGCCGAACCCGATCCATGAGCCTGATCCAAGACCGCCTGCACCGTCTGGGCAGCAAGCGCCTGCTGGGCATCGGCCGTGGCATCGAAAAAGAAAGTCTGCGTTCGCTGCCAGGTGGTGGTCTGGCACTCACGCCGCACCCGCTGGCGCTGGGCTCTGCGCTGACGCACCCGCACATCACGACCGACTTCAGCGAGAGCCAGCTCGAGCTCATCACCGGCGTGCACACCGGGGTGCAAGATTGCCTGGATGAACTGACCCGTGTGCACCAGTTTGTCTACCGCACACTGGCCGCGGCCGGCGACGAGATGCTGTGGGTGGGCAGCATGCCCTGCGGCCTGCCCACCGACGAGACCATTCCGCTGGGCCGCTACGGCAGCAGCCACATCGGCCGCGCCAAGAGCGTCTACCGCATGGGCCTGGGGCACCGCTACGGGCGGCGCATGCAGACCATCTCGGGCATCCACTACAACTGGTCGCTGCCGGGCCTGAGCAACGACGAACACTTTGCGCTCATCCGCAACTTCCGCCGCCACGCCTTTTTGCTGCTGACGCTGTTTGGCGCCAGCCCCGCGGTGTGTTCCAGCTTCGTGGCCGGCCGCGCGCACCCGCTGCAGCCTTTGAGCGAGCACACCCTGTACCAGCCGCACGCCACCAGCCTGCGCATGGGCCGGCTGGGGTACCAGAGCGACGCGCAGTCCACGCTGGCGGTCAGCTACAACAGCCTGGACAGTTATGCCGCGTCCTTGCACGAAGCGCTGACCCAGCCCTATCGGCCCTATGAAGCCATCGGCGTGCAGAACCTGGGCGGTGAATACAACCAGCTGGCCACGACGCTGCTGCAGATCGAAAACGAGTTCTACGGCACCATCCGCCCCAAGCGCGTGATCCGCCCCGACGAACGCCCGCTGCACGCCCTGCGCGAGCGCGGCGTTGAATACGTCGAGGTGCGGTGCATGGACCTGGACCCCTTCGTGCCGGTGGGCATCGCGGCGCCGACACTGCGTTTCCTGGACGTCTTCTTGCTGCACTGCCTGCTGTCCGACAGCCCAGCCGACACGCCCGAAGGAATTGCCGCGCTGGGCCGCAACCAGCACCGCACGGCGTCCCATGGCCGCGAGCCCGGCTTGAAACTGGAACGCGACGGCCGTGAAGTGAGCCTGGTGGACTGGGCTGTCGAGCTGCTGGAACAGTGCGAACCCATCGCCGCTGCACTGAACGCGGCACACGGCAGCACCGACTACAGCGCCGCGCTCACCGCCGCACGCCAGGGCGTGGCGGCGATGGACAGCCTGCCTTCGGCGCGTGTGCTGGCGACGATGAAAAGTGACTTTGCCTCGTCGTACACCGGCTTCATGCGCGCGCAGTCGGTGCAGACGAAGAAACAACTGATGGCGCTGCCGTGGTCGGCCGAACAACAGGCCAGCTTCCAGGCCATGGCCCGCGAGTCGCTTGAAAAAACCCGTGCCATCGAATTGGCCGACACCGTGGACTTCGAGACCTTCCGCCAGCGCTATCTGGCGCCGGAAAACCTGCGGGTCGACTGAAAGCCGCTCGGCCTCCGACGGGTCGGTGACGCGGCCGCTTCAGCGCTTGTTGGCCTGCACTGCCTTGGCCTGCCGCGAGAGCCGCCACCAGGAATACAAACCCGTCAGCGCCATCAGAGGCCAAAGGAAAGTGCAGATGGCTGCCCACAAGAGGCGGCCCATCAGCGCTTCGCTGCCGGTGCTTTTCGTGGCCTGGGTGGGCCCTTCGCTGAACAGGTGGCGGTGGTTGTAGGTGGCCAGGCCGAAGCAAGCGCCGAAGACAAGGAACAGCACGATCGGGGTATTCGAGGGCCGGCTCCCAGCAGGCAACAGCGGCTCTGTGCGAGCAGTCTCGACGATGCCCCGCAGCGGCGCATCAGCGTTCTTCCCGGTCCTGCTGCCGACCGCCCAGCACGATGCGTGCGCCACGCTGGTAGGTCCAGTAAGCCCAGGCCCAGTTGATGAGCACGGTGATGCGGTTGCGAAAGCCGATCAGAAAAAATATGTGCGCGGCCAGCCAGAACCACCAGGCCAGCAGGCCTGAGAAGTGCCAACCGCGCAAGTCCACCACCGCCGCCATGCGGCCGATGGTGGCCAGGTTGCCGTAGTCGGCGTAGACGAAGGACCGGGGTTTCGTTGTGTCACCACGCAAGCGTGCACGCACCGTGGCCGCCACGAAGTGCCCCATCTGCTTGGCCGCTGGTGCAACACCGGGCACGGGGCGGCCATTGGCTTGATTCAACGACGCCAGGTCACCGGCGACAAACACCTCGGGGTGGCCGGGCAGCGTGAGGTCGGGCTGCACCTTGACGCGGCCGGCGCGGTCCAGCTCGGTGCCGAGCATCGCGCCCAGCCCAGAAGCCGCCACACCGGCTGCCCACAAGACCGTGCGGCACGGCTCGAAGGTGTCGCCCAGGCGGTAGCCCCGAGCCGTGATGTCGGCCACCGGCTGGCCGCACAGCACCTGCACGCCCAGCGCTTCGAGCTGCGTGCGTGTGCGCTGCTGCAGGCGCGGCGCAAAGCTGGCCAGCAGCGCCGGGCCGGCTTCGATCAGACGCACCTGCGCCTGGCGCGGGTCGATGCGGCGGAACTCCTGGCGCAGCGTGTGGCGGGCGATCTCGGCCAGCGTGCCGGCCAGTTCCACGCCCGTCGGGCCGCCGCCCACAACAGCAAAATGCAGCCAGGCTCGCTGCTCGGCAAGCGAGGCCGCGGCCTCGGCGTGTTCAAAGGCCAGCAGCAGCCGGCGACGGATCAGCAAGGCGTCGTCCAGTGTCTTCAACCCCGGGGCGTGCGGCGCCCAGTCGTCGTGGCCGAAGTAGGCGTGGGTGGCACCGCTGGCCACCAGCAGCTGGTCGTAAGCCGGCACGCTGCCATCGGCCAGCGTGACCTGCCGCTGCCCCAGGTTGATGCCGATCACTTCGGCCATCAGCACGCGCACGTTGGCCTGGTCGCGCAGGATCTGCCGCAGCGGAGCGGCGATGTCAGGCGCCGACAGGCCGGCGGTGGCCACCTGGTACAGCAGCGGCTGGAACAGGTGATGGTTGGCGCGGTCGATGAGCGTGATGTCCACCGCCTCGCGGGCCAGTGCACGGGTGGCCCACAAGCCGGCAAAACCGCCGCCGATGACGATGAGATGCGGCCGGCTACCGGCGTTCATGGGCGTTCATGGCTGTTCATGGACCTTCGCCCTGCGGCCCCACAACCCGTGCCGCCTGCGGCTGCAGGCCGTGGCGGGCCAGGTGGTCCACCAGCGCGTCCAGCACCGGCCGGCTGCGGCTGGCCAGGATGTCGTGGTTGACCATGGCCACCAGCACCCAGGGCCGGCCTTCGGGGTCCTTGACGTAACCAGCCAAGGCCACCACGTTGCGCAGCGAGCCGGTTTTCAATCGCGACCATCCGGCGGCGGGGCTGGTCTTGAGTCGGTTGCGCATGGTGCCGTCCACACCCACGGTGGGCAGGCTCATCTGCAAGTCGGCGGCGTGGGGGCCGGCGTCTGCGGCTTTCAGCATCTGCGCCAGCAACCAGGGGCTGATGCGTTCGCTGCGCGACAGGCCCGAGCCGTTGTCCAGCACCAGGCCGGCGTCGTCCAGGCCCTGTTGCGCCAGCCACTGGCGCACCGCGGCGTCGGCCCGTTGCAGCGTGGTCATGGACGGCTGTGCAGCCGTCTGCGCATCCGGCTGCAGCACGCCCAATTCCAGGAACAGCACCCGCGTCCAGGCGTTGTCGCTGGCCTTGTTCAGGTGACGCAAGAGCTCGCCCCAGGGCCGGCCCTGGCGGCGTGCCAGCACGCGGCTGTTGACGGGCACATCGGCGCTGTTGATGACTTCGCGGGCCTGGCCAGCCCACGTGCCACCCAGGCCCTGCCACAGGCTGCGAAACAGGCGTTCGGCCAGTTCTGCCCGGTCCACCAGTTGCAGGCGCGTGCGCTGTGTGCAGCCGCGCGGAAAAGCGCCGTTCAGCGTGATCAGCGTGCGGCCGTCGGCGCTGCGGGCGGTGGTGGCGGTTTTCCAGTGATCGTCCCAGTCGGCGCAGCGTGCGTCGACCAAGGCCATGCGGCTGCTGTCGAAGGTGATGCCGTGGACGCGCGGCACGGTAGCAACCTGCACGCCGCTGTCGGTGGCACGCAGCTCCAGCGGCAGCAGGCCTTCGTTCAGCATCAACGCGTCAGGAATCACGTTGTAGGCAAACTCGGACGAAGTGTCGAACGGCACCAGCCCGATGTCCATGCGCGGCGGCTGGTAGCGCGTGCGGTCCACGAGCAGGTCGCCGGCGATGTGCTGCACGCCGGCCTGGCGCAGGTCGACCAGCAGCGCCCACAGCTGCGCCGGGCCCAACTCGACATCACCGCCGCCCTTGAGCACGAGCTGACCTTGCAAGGTGCCGTCCAGCAGCGGCGCCGTGCTGCGCAGTTCGGTGAAACCGCGGTGGTTGGGGCCCAGCCGGTCCAGCGCCACGATGCTGGTCACCAACTTCATCGCCGATCCCGGCTGAAAAGGCCGGCGCGCCTGGTGCTGCCAGACGCGGCCGCCATGGCCCAGCGGCAGCGCCACGGCGGCCAGCGCGTCTGCCGGCAGGCCGACGGCGCGAAGGGCTTCTTCGACGGCGGGCGGCAGGGCATCCTGCCCATGGACGCCCGGTGCGGTGGCCATGAGCAGCAGCAACAGGGCAACAGGGAAGCGGCGCAGCATCCGCACATTGTGGCGGTGCATGCGGCCCCGGTGAGAATGCCGCAGTGCACGCAGACCCCACCCCTTTCGCAGCGCCGGCCTGGCTGGGCCTGGACGCGGGTGGCACGCAGACACGCTGGGCGCTGGCCGACGGCCAAGGGCAGCTGCTGCAACAGGGGTCGGTGGCTGCACTGTCGGGCCTGCAGCTGCAGGACGTGGCCGGCCGCGCCGCGGTGGCCGCCACGCTGGCCCGGCTGTCTGCGGCTTGCGGCCCGGTGCACGGCGTGGTGGCCGGGGTGACCGGTTTCGATGCAGAACAAGGCCCGCTGCTGTGCCAGCTGATCGCACGGGCGCTGCAGCTGGAGAGCTCGGCGGTGCGCGCCATGAACGACATCGAACTGGCTTGCCACGCCGCCTTTGCGCCGGGTGCGGGCGTCGTGCTGTACGCAGGCACCGGGTCCATCGCCGCGTTCATCGACGAACAAGGCACGCTGCACCGCGCTGGCGGCCGCGGTGCGCTGATCGACGATGCCGGCGGCGGGCACTGGATCGCACGCGAGGCGTTGCGCTGCGTCTGGCGTGCCGAGGACGCATCACCCGGCGCCTGGCGGCAGTCGCCGCTGGCGCAGCGGCTGTTCGAGCAGATGGGCGGCAGCGACTGGGCCGTCACACGCCAGTGGGTCTACGGCGCCACACGCGGCGAGTTGGGCACGCTGGCGTTGGCGGTGGCCCAGGCGGCAGAAGAAGACCCTGCCGCCATGGCCATCCTGCAGGCGGCAGGCGCAGAACTGGCACGCCTTGCACTGGCGCTCTTTCACCGCCACGGCCGGCGGCCGCTGGCGCTGGCCGGCCGGGTGTTCGACCTGCACCCTGCGGTGCAGACGGCTTTGCAGCAGGCGCTGCCGGCCGGCACTGCGCTGCAGCAACTGCAAGAGCCGGCACACTGCGCCGCAGCGCGCATCGCAGCGCTTGCTGCGCGTTCGGCTTGAACAAGGGATCCTGCATGAGCCATCACCCCTGGCGGCGCCTGAGCTCGGCGCTCGGCACCGCGCTGCTCGTCGGCGGCTGCGCCACCCCGGTTCCAGCCCCGGTCACCACCACCGAAGGCGGCGTGCCCATCGACACCAGCCGCACGGCCGTGGGCCAGGACAGCCGCGCGCTGTTCCTGGTCATCCACTACACGGTGGCCGACTTCCCGATGTCGATGCACATCCTCACCAAGCAGCAGGTGTCGGCGCACTACCTGCTCAGCGACGAAAGCCCGCCGCGCATCTACCGGCTGGTGGACGAAAACCGCCGCGCCTGGCATTCGGGCCTCAGCGGCTGGAAGGGGCACCGGCTGCTGAACGCCAGCAGCATCGGCATCGAGATCGTGCACCCGGGCTTTCGGCTCGGGCCCGACAAACAGCGCATCTACCTGCCCTTTGCGCAAGCGCAGATGGACGCGCTGATTCTGCTGGTGAAAGACATCGTGCAGCGCCACCAGATCCGGCCCGACCGCATCCTGGGGCATGGCGAGGTGACACCGGCCTACAAAGAAGACCCCGGGCCCACCTTCCCCTGGAAACAACTCGCCGACCTGGGCATCACACCAACCCTGCCTGACGCCAATCGGGTGGCGCAGCAGCAGGCCCTGTTCGAGGCCCAGCTGCCCGATGCCGCCTGGTTCCAGGCCGCGCTGGCGCAGCACGGTTATGTCATCGAACGCACCGGGCTGTGGGACGAACAGACCCGGCGGGTGCTGATGAACTTCCAGATGCGTTACCGGCCGGCGGTGTACGGCGGCCAGCCGGATGCAGAAACCGCCGCACTGCTGCATGTGCTGATCGTGGCGGGGCCCATCCCGGCTGCGCCATCGCCTTGACCCATGTCCCCATCAGCCGGCTGTTAGGGCAGACCGCCGGCCCGCGCGCGGCTAGCATCAACTGCATGCAAAGAACCTTGCCCGGGCTGCTGGCCGCTGCGCTGCTGGCAGGCTGCGTGGTCACACCGCCGCCAACCCCTTCATCAACTTCAACGCCCTCTTCTGGGTCCACGCCGTCCACCACAGCCGCGCCCGATGGCGCCGCTGGACCTGCACCGCTGGTCACTGCAGCCACGCCACCGGTCACTGCAGCCACGCCGCAGCTGGCCCCTGCCGACCTGCCCCCGCCAGCCCCGCGTGAATTCCGCGCCGCGTGGGTAGCCACCGTGGCCAACATCGATTGGCCCAGCAAACCGGGTCTACCCGCCGATACCCAACGCAGCGAAGCGTTGGCCATCCTCGAGCGGGCCCGCACGTTGGGCCTGAACGCCATCATCCTGCAGGTGCGGCCAGCCGGCGACGCACTGTACCCGTCGGCGCTGGAACCCTGGAGCGAATTCCTCACCGGCGAACAGGGCAAGCCGCCGCAGCCGGCCTACGACCCGCTGGCCTTCTGGGTGCAGGAAGCGCACCGCCGCGCGATCGAGCTGCACGTCTGGTTCAACCCCTACCGCGCGCGCCACTCGTCGGCCAAGACACCGCAGGTGGCCCCCCACCTGGCGGTACGCCAGCCCGCACTGGTCAAACGTTATGGCGACCAGCAATGGATGGACCCCGGCGAGCCCGCTGCCGCCGCGCACACGCTGGCCGTGGTGGCCGACGTGGTGCGCCGCTACGACGTGGACGGCGTGCACATCGACGACTACTTCTACCCCTACCCCGTCACCGTGCCCCCTGCGCCGGCCGCCAACGGCGTGGACGTGCCTTTCCCCGACAACGAATCGTGGGCCCGCTACCGCCTGGGCGGCGGCACGCTGGCACGCGACGACTGGCGACGCGCCAACGTCGACAGCCTGGTGCAGCAGATGCACAGCACCATCCACCAGATCAAACCCTGGGTGCGCTTCGGCATCAGCCCCTTCGGCGTGGGCAAGCCCCAGCGGCGACCGCCGGGCATCGTCGGCTTCAGCCAGTACGACAAGCTGTACGCCGACGTGGAACGGTGGCTCACCGAGGGCTGGCTGGACTATCTGGCGCCGCAGCTGTACTGGCAGATCACCCGCGAGGGCCTGCAATTCCCGCTGCTGCTGGACCACTGGGTGGCAGAAAACACCTTGCGGCGCCACCTTTGGCCGGGCCTGTTCACGAGCCTGGTGACGCAGGGCGCACCGCTGTCGCAGCGGGCCTGGGCAGCACAAGAGATCGTCGACCAGGTGCAGCTGCAGCGCCAGCGCGGTGAACGGGCCACCGGCCACATCCACTTCAGCATGGCCGCCTTGATGCAGAACCGCGATGGCCTGTCCACCCGACTGCAGACCAGCACCTACGCCCAGCCCGCACTGGTGCCCGCCACGCCCTGGCTGGACGACCAGCCGCCACCCGCGCCCACGCTGCGGTTGGCCGCAGCACGGGTGCTCATCCAGCCCGCCGCGGGTGAAGCCGCAGCGCGCTGGGCCGTGTGGCGGCGCAAGGACGGCGTGTGGGCTTTCAGCGTGCTGCCGGGCGCCGAGCGCAGCATCGACCCGGGCGGCGCCGACCGCGTGGCCGTGAGCGCCATCGACCGCGTCGGCAACGCCAGCGCACAACACATCCTGAGCCTGCCTTGAGGCTGCGAGAGGCCCCATGAAAACGCTGCGCACCGAAGAGCCTCACCCCGACCACCCGGGGCTGGACCGCTACGACACTGCCACGCTGGTGGACGCCTTCGTTGCCGACCAGGCCCAGGCCGCACTGGCCGTGCGCGCAGCCGGCGCGCAGCTGGCGCTGGCCGTGGACGCCGCCGTGCCACGCCTGCGCGCCGGTGGCCGCATCGTCTACGTGGGCGCCGGCACCAGCGGCCGCCTGGGTATGCTGGACGCGGTTGAACTGCTCCCCACCTTCAGCTGGCCGCGTGATCGTGCACCCGCACTGCTGGCTGGCGGTGAAGGCGCGATGTTCCTGGCCGTGGAGGGTGCAGAAGACAGTCGCGAACAAGGTGCGGCCGACCTGCTGGCGCTGCAGCCCACGGCCCATGACGTGGTGCTGCTGCTGGCCGCTTCTGGCGGCACGCCGTATGCCGTGGGCGCGGCCGTTGCAGCGCGTGCAGCCGGCGCACTGACGGTGGGCATCGTCAACAACCCTGGCGCGCCGCTGGCCGCGGCCTGCGAGATTGGCGTCGTGCTGGACACCGGGCCCGAGGTCATCAGCGGCAGCACACGCCTGAAGGCCGGCACGGCGCAGAAGATCGCGCTCAACAGCTTCAGCAGCAGCGTCATGGTGCGGTTGCACAAGGTCTACGGCAACCTGATGGTGGACCTGCGTGCCAGCAACAACAAGCTGGTGGCACGCGCACTGCGCCTGACCGTGCGCGCCACGGGTGCTGCCGAAGCCGACGCACAAGCCGCGCTGGCCGCTTGTGGCTCACGGGTCAAAGTGGCCATCGTGATGCTGAGAGCCGGCGTTGGCGTGGCGCAGGCCGAAGCACGCCTGGCCGCCGCCGACGGCAGCGTGCAGGCCGCTCTGGGCTGAACATGGCGGCCGGCGAACCACCAGGCGATCGTTTCCGTTCGCTGGACGTCTTTCGTGGCGCCACCGTGGCGCTGATGATCGGCGTCAACAACCCCGGCAACTGGAACGCGCTGTACCCGCCGCTGGCGCATGCACCCTGGCACGGCGTCACGGCCACCGACTTGGTGTTCCCGTTTTTTCTCTTTGCCGTGGGCAACGCGCTGGCGCTGGTGATGCCCGGCCTGGCAGCGGCCGGCGCGGGCACGTTCTGGCCGCGGGTGTTGAAACGCACGCTGCTGATCTTTGCCATCGGGCTGCTGCTGAATGCCGCGCCGTTCATTCGGTGGGACGTTCGTTGGGATGCTGCGGGCGAGCTGGTGTGGCGCGACTGGAGCACGCTGCGCGTGATGGGCGTGCTGCAGCGCATCGCGCTGTCATTCGGCGTGGCAGCAGCCATCGTGTGGCTGCTGGGCGCGCGCGCTGCGCTGTGGGCCACCGCCGTGCTGCTGCTGGGCTACTGGGCTGCGTGTGAGATGTTGGGCGCGCCGGGGGATGCCTACAGCTTGCACGGTTGGTTCGGCACCGCCATCGACAGTGCACTATTGGGCGAAGCCCACCTGTACCGCGGCGAAGGTGTGCCCTTCGACCCCGAAGGCCTGGCCAGCACCGCACCGGCGGTGGCCCAGGTGCTGCTGGGTTTCTGGGCCGGCCAGATGGTGGTGGGCCGGCGCGTGGACGCGGCCGTCGTCGCCCGTCTGTGCCTGTGGGCCGTGGCGCTGCTGGTGCTGGGCTACGCGTGGCAGCTGGTGATGCCCATGAACAAGAAAATCTGGACATCCAGCTACGTGCTGCACACCACCGGCCTGGCCATACTGGCGCTGGCCCTGTGCATCCAGCTCATCGACATCCGCGCCCGGCCGGCCGAGATGCGCGGCTGGGTGCGCTTTTTCGAAGTCTTCGGCCGCAACCCGCTGTTCATCTTCGTGCTGTCAGGCCTGGTGCCCCGTTTCCTGGGTCTGCTGCGCTGGCAGACCGGCGTGGATGCACAGGGACAGGCGTTGTGGACCAGCCCGCTGCCCTGGCTTTACCAGACCGTGTTTGCCCAAATCGGCAGCGACCTGCGCCTGGGCTCGCTGCTGTACGCGCTGGCGCACCTGGCGGTCTACGCGGGGCTGGCGTGGGTGATGGACAGGCGGCGCATCTATTTGCGGGTCTGAAGTGCCGGGCGCGGCCGGTAGTGGCGTTTGCCGGCGATGTCCTGACCTTCGGGCGAGTGCGATGCTAGGAAGCCCGCCTCATTCGACCAACGAACGAAATCGAGACTGCTCATGCGGCTTGTGAAAGTCTGACTTCGCTGCGTGACGCCACGGTCGCTGTATGCCGTGCTGCCCGGCCCAGGCCATCGGGTACATTGCGGCGCTTTCGCGCGCGCCACGGCCTGGTCTTTGCATGAACACCACCGAACTGTTTCTCGTGGCAATGCTGATCGTCTTCACGCTGCCCTACCTGATTTGGCGGTTGGGTCACACCGAGTACTGGGCGCCACTGGTGGTGGTGCAGATCATCACCGGCATCGTGCTGGGCCCGGGAGTGCTGGGGGCGTGGCTTCCCGGTTACTACAGCGCCGTCTTCACGCCGGCCGTGATCCAGAGCCTGAACAGCGTGGCCTGGTGGGCGGTGTCGCTGTTCGTGTTCATCGCAGGGATCGAGCTCGACCTCTCGCAGGCCTGGAAACACCGCCGCGAAAGTGGCATCACCGCCGGCCTGGCGCTGGGCATGCCGCTGCTGCTGGGCTGCGTCGCAGCAGGGGTGATGCTGGATTTTTCTTCGGGCTGGATCGGCCCGCAGGCCCAAACTTGGCAATTCGTGGCCGGCGTGGGCATGTCCTGTGCGGTCACGGCGCTGCCGATCCTCATCCTGTTCATGGAAAAGCTGGACATCCTGCGCCGGCCCATCGGCCAGCGCATCCTGCGTTACGCCAGCCTGGACGACATTGCCATCTGGGGCGTGTTGGCGCTGATCCTGCTGGACTGGGGCCGCGTCGGCAAACAGCTGGCCTTCCTGGCCGCGTTTGCGCTGCTGGCGCTGCTGCTGCGCAAGCTGATGCTGCGCGTGCCAGAAAGCGACCGCTGGTATCTGGCGCTGATCTGGCTCATTGCCTGCGCGCTGGGCGCCGACTGGTGCGGCCTGCATTTCATGGTGGGCGCTTTCCTGGCCGGTGCGGTGATCGACGCCCACTGGTTCAACCAGGAGGAGATGGACACGCTGCGCCGCCACGTGCTGCTGGTGCTGATGCCGGTGTTCTTTTTGAGCACGGGCTTGCGCACACAGTGGGGCCTGCCGGGTGATGGTGGCGTGGCCACGGTCTTCATCGCCGGCGCCTGGCTGCTGCTGGCCAGCGTGGTGGGCAAGCTCATCGGTGTGCACGTGGCGGGGCGTGTGCTGAAGTGGCAACCGGGTGAGGCCAGCCTGATCGGCTGGCTGCTGCAGACCAAGGCGCTGATCATGATCATCTTTGCCAACGTGCTGCTGGACAAGCAGGTGATCACCAGCCAGACCTTTACCGCGCTGCTGCTGATGGCCGTGGGCAGCACCATGCTGACGGTGCCGGTGGTCACGCCGATGCTGCGGCGGCTGCAGGCTGTGCTGATGCGCAGCAGCTGAGAACGCAGCAGCTCAGCGGCTCAGCGGCTGAGTAACGCGGGGCAGCGCAAGCCAGCGAAGCGAGCGCGCGGCGCCCCGCTATCCTTGGCCGCATGGACGCTGCCGACGACGAACCCCGCTACGCCTGGGTGGTGGTGTGGGCTTGTTTCGTGGCGCTGGCGGTGATCTTTGGTGTCTCGTATGCCTTCGCGGCATTCTTTGCGCCCTTCAGCCAGGAGTTCCAGGCCCGGCGCGCCGACGTGTCGCTGGTCTTCGGCCTGTCGGGGCTGATCTACTTCTTGCTGGGCGTTGGCGCGGGCATGCTGGCCGACCGCTACGGGCCGCGGGTGGTCACCAGCAGCGGCATGGTGCTGATCGGCGCCGGGCTGCTGGCCAGCAGCTGGGCCACGTCGCTGACGCAGGTGACGCTGGCCTACGGCATAGGGCTGGGCGTGGGCATCGGTCTGGTCTATGCGCCCAGCATCGGCTGCGTGCAGCCCTGGTTTCAGCGTCGCCGTGGCCTGGCCGCGGGCCTGGCCAGCGCCGGCATCGGTGCCGGCACGCTGGTGGTGCCCTTGCTGGCGGCCTGGGCCATCGACACGCTGCAATGGCGCACGGCGCTGCGCCTGCTGGCCCTGGGTGTTCTGACCGTGGGCCTGGGTGCCACGCTGCTGCTGCGCCGAGCGCCCGCGGCCACGGCCGGGCAGGCGCGTGCGGTCAGCGGCCACACGCTGGCCCAGGCGCTGCGCAGCCCACGCTGGCGCTGGCTGTATGCCATGACGCTGCTGGGCGCGCCAGCCATGTTCATTCCCTTCGCGCACGTGTCGGCCGCGGCACGCGACCTGGGCATCACCGACGCCCGGGCGGTGGGCCTGGTGGGCTTGATCGGCATCGGCAGCCTGAGCGGGCGCTTTGCCATCGGCGCGCTGGCCGACCGCATCGGCAGGCCCATCACGCTGGTCATGGCGCAGGCCTCGCTAGGCCTGGCCTTCCTGTGCTGGGGCGGCGCGGGCGGCTACGCTGCGATGGCGGTTTTTGCGCTGTGGATGGGCCTCAGCTACGGCGGCATCGTGTCTTTGCTGCCGGCCCTGTGCATGGACTTCTTCGGCGCCCGTGCGGTGGCCTCGATCATCGGCGCGCTGTACACCGGCGCGGCCTTGGGCAACCTGGCCGGGCCCTGGCTGGCCGGTGCGCTGTTCGACGCCAGCGGCAGCTATCGGGCCGTGGTGGCCGGCTGTCTGGTGCTGCAGGTGCTGGCCACGGTGGCGGCCTGGCGTGCGGTGCGCACCATCTGAACGGACAGCACGTTCACATGACATCTGCGTGACAGTCACATGACGACCTTGTGCTGCGCTGGCGTTCACAGCGCCGTCACGAAATAGTCATCTGCGCTGACCAACATGACTCGGTTGTTCCCAACCCCAGGACCGAGACCATGCAAGAGCGCAGCACGCCCACCACCAGCTTTGTCGACCCCGATGATCTGCCCAACAACACCAGCGCCAACCCGCACTTCCAGCAGGTGCTGGACCAGGGCCTGAGCCGGCGCGGCCTGCTGCGCGGCGGCCTGGGTGGCGCCATGGCCGCCATGTTCGCGCCCCTGGCAGCGATGTCGCTGACAGCCTGCGGCGGCGATGACAACGACACCGTGCCGCCCAACGCCGGCGTGCCCCCGGCCGCCAACCCCACCGAAACGCTGCTGGGCTTTGCGCCCGTGGGCAAGACACGCGCCGACCAGTCCACAGTGGCCACGGGCTACACCGCCGCCACGCTGCTGGCCTGCGGCGACCCGCTGGCTGCGGGTGTCAGCGCCTACAAGAACGACGGCACCGACAGCAACTTCGCGCAGCGTGTGGGTGACTGCCACGACGGTGTGCAGTACTTCGGTCTGTCGGCCGCCAGCGCGCGTGACGACATGAGCAGCAGCCGCGCGCTGCTGGCCATGAACCACGAGTACATCACGTCCGTGTTCTTGCACACCGCCGGCCCCAGCGCGCGTCCGCGCCCGGCCAGCGAAGTGGACATCGAGGTCGATTGCCACGGCGTCAGCGTGATCGAAGTGGCCAAGGACAACACCGGCACCTTCAGCTACGTGCAGGCCAGCACCTTCAACCGCCGCATGACGGGCAACACCGCCATCGAACTGTCGGGCCCGGCACGCGGCAACGCACTTTTCGTCACCAAGTTTTCCACCGATGGCACACGCACGCGCGGCTCGCTCAACAACTGCGGCAACGGCAAGACGCCGTGGGGCACGCTGCTGACGACCGAAGAAAACTGGAGCGGCTACTTCTTCCGCGCTGCGGGCGACCAGGCGCTGCGCAGCGCCAAGCTCAACACCAGCTTTGCACGTTATGGCCGCAACGTCACCGGCACCGCAGCCGCCAACAGCCGCTATGGCTGGGAAACCGCCGGCAGCGACGACAAGTACGCACGCTGGAACACCAGCCAGACCGGAGCCAGCCTGGACGGCAGCGACGACTACCGCAACGAGTGGTTCTGCCAGGGCTTCATGGTGGAAATGGACCCCTACGATCCGGCCAGCACCATCAAGAAGCGCACCGGCATGGGCCGTTTTGCCCACGAAAACGGCGCCTTCGGCCTGCCCGTGGTGGGCAAGCCGCTGGCGGTGTACATGGGCTGCGACTCGCAGAACGAATACGTCTACAAATGGGTGTCCACGGCCAACTGGGTGGCCGCTGACGCCAACGCGGCCAACCGCCTGGCCATGGGCGACAAGTACCTGGACAGCGGCAAGCTGTATGTCGCCAAGTTCAACGACGACGGCAGTGGCCAGTGGCTGGAGCTGAACATCGGCAACAGCGCCATCGCTGCGGCCGCTTTCGGCTTCACCGACCAGGCCGAGATGTACATCCACACGCGCATCGCCGCCGACGCCGTGGGTGCCACCAAGATGGACCGCCCGGAGTGGGTGGACGTGCACCCGGTCACTGGTGAGATCTACATCACCATGACCAACAACAGCAACCGCCGTGTGGCACCCACCGGCAGCCAGACCCGTGTGGACGCGGCCAACCCGCGCGCTTATGCAGACGTGCGCGGTGGCACGGCCACCTTGAGCGGCAACGTCAACGGCCACATCGTGCGCTTCAAGGACACCAGCCCCGAAGCCACCACCTTCACCTGGGACGTGTACCTCTTCGGCGCCGAGGCTGCGGCCGACCCGACCTTCATCAACCTGTCGGGCCTGAACGGCGACAACGACTTCTCCAGCCCCGACGGCCTGGCCTTCACCAAGAGCACGGGCCTGTGCTGGATCCAGACCGACGACGGCGCGTTCATCGACGTCACCAACTGCATGCTGCTGGCCAGCGTGCCGGGTGTGGTGGGCGACGGTGCGCCCACGACACTGAACTACGGCAGTGTCAGCGTCACCACGCCCATGGGCAAGAAGCCAAGCGCTGCCACGCTGAAGCGCTTCTACGTCGGACCGTTCGACTGTGAAGTGACAGGCCTTTGCGAAACGCCGGACGGCAAGACGATGTTCATCAACATCCAGCACCCGGGTGAAGACACGTCGGTGGCCGACCTGGCCGACCCCACCAAGTTCACCAGCCAGTGGCCATCGAACGGCGGCTACGGCGCGGGCAAGCGGCCGCGCTCGGCCACGGTGGTGATCACCAAGAACAGCGGCGGGCGCATCGGGACCTGAGGCTGATCGCATCCGGATCGGCTGCGGCTGGGGCAGCCGGCGGCTGACCGGAGCCACGGCGTGGCGGACCTGGCGCGGCTTTACTGCGCCAGGAATGCCAGCAGCCGCTCTCGCACCGCAGCCGTGTGCACGGGCAGCACCAGCACGTCACCCGGCTGCGACCACTGCAACAGCGCCAGCGCGGCGGCTTCTTCATCGGCCTGATGGGCCAGCTGCGCCGCTGGCAGGCCGGCTGCCAGCAGCGCTTGTTCCAGCAGGGCCGGCACCTCACCGGGTGCGCGGCCGCGCAGCATCTGCGGCAGTTCCTTGATCAGCACACGGTCGGGCTTGAAGCGCACGGCGGTGCGGGCCAGCTCGGTGATGGCCTGCTCGTTGCGGTTGCCAGCCTGGCCCAGCAGCAGGCCCAGACGCTGGGGTTTCAGCGCACGCGCAACGGTCAGCAACTGCGCCAGCCCGTCGGGGTTGTGGGCGTAGTCCATCAGCACGCTGGCGCCACGGTGGTGCAGCGCCTGCAGGCGGCCGGGGTTGTCTTGAAGCTGCTGGCCAAATTGGTGCAGCACCTGCTTCAGCGCGTCCAGCGGCCAGCCCATCAAGGCAGCCGCCAGGGTCGCAGCGGCCAGGTTTTCGATGTTGAAGGCGGCCGCGCCGCCCAGGCTGAGCGGCATGTCGGCCACCGCGCCCAGATCGTGTGGCTGCCCGTGCAAGCTCAGCAGCAGCCGGCCCTGGTGGACGCCACAGGTGCTGCCGCCGTGCTGGCGCAGCACGTCCAGGATGGCGGTGCCGTGTTCCTGTGCAAACAGGCCCCAGCGCGCAGCCTGCGTGTGGGGCAGCCGGGCGGCCACACGCAGCAGCGTGCTGTCGGCGCCGTTGAGTACCAGCGTGCCCCAGTCGGCCACCGCGTGCGCCAACACCAGCTTGGCTTCGGCCACGTCTTCGACGCTGTGGATGCCGTACTCGCCCAGGTGGTCTGCACTGACGTTGGTGACCACCGCCACATCCGCCTGCTGCACCGCCAGGCCACGGCGCAGGATGCCGCCGCGCGCGGTTTCCAACAGCGCTGCCGTGACCTCGGGGTGGCGCAGCACGGCGCGTGCGCCGGCAGGGCCGGCGTAGTCGCCGCTGGCCACCGTGCGGCCGGCCACGACCACACCTTCCGTGCTGCACAGGCCGGGCACGTAACCCGCCGCCTGCGCCATGGCCGCCAGCAGCCGCGTGGTGGTGGTCTTGCCGTTGCTGCCGCTGACCAGCACCTTGGGCACCGCGTGCAGACGATTCCACGGCACGTCCATGGGCAGCGGCAGCGCGGCGCGCGCGTAGACGACGCTGCCCGCGCCTTCGCCGATGGACACCGTGTCGTCGTCTTGCAACAAGGGCAGGCCGCGCTCGGCGGCGGCGGCCACCAGACGGGCCACGGGGCGTGACCGCTCAGCCGCTGCGCGTGCCCGGAAGTGCGCCACGGGATCGTCGTCGGCCGGATGCGCCGTCGCAAAGCCGGCCGCTGCCTGCGCCGGATGAGCGGCACAGGCGCGCTCCCATGCCCATTCGTTGACTTCGGTGGCGGTGAACAGCGTGTCCGGCGGCGCGACAAAGGCCAGCATCACGCCGGCGGGCTCATCTGCTGACCGTGACATTTCACAGTTAGGTACGTGCACACGCGGCGCCGGTGAGGGCCAGCCCAGCGCCAGGCACATGGCATGAACCTGCGCCATCCAGCGGCCGTGTGTCGCGCCGTCATGCGCAGCCGGGCCCAGCGGCACCAGCACCACCGCGGGTGTGGCGCTGCTGCGGTTGGGGCCCGTGAGGCGGCGGGATTCTTCGAAAGCGTGCGGCGCTTCGTCGTGGGCTTGCACCGTCAGGCCTTGTTCATCAGTCGGCGGCTTCGCCCACGAAGCGCAGGCCGCGTTCGTCGCGCACGAAGCCGGCTGCCAGCGGCGCGCCTTCGTCGGGCACCGCGGCCTCCAGGCTGGGCTCGGGTGCTTCTGCGCGCGGCTGCGTGGCGGTCGGTGCACCGCGCGCCAGCGTGGCTTCGGGCTTGAACTTGATGACCTGCTTCCAGCTGCGCGTCAGCGCGTCGGCAAACACCAGCAGCAGGTCACCCGGCTGGCCCATGCGCAAGGCCGCGTCGATGGCTTCCTGCTCGTCGGGGATGATCGTGATGGCGGCTTCGGGCACGCCCTGTTCGCGCAGCACGGCAGCAATCAGGTTCGGCACCTCGTCGCTGGCGCGGCCACGCAGGCTGTCGTCGCGCCGGCAGATGTAGTGGTCGAAGCGGCCGGCCACCGCCAGCGCGATGTCGCGCAGGTCTTCATCGCGCCGGTCGCCCGGCCCGGCCACCACCACGATGCGCCGGCCACGCACGTCCAGGCGCTGCGCCAGGTCGGCCATCACCCCCACCGCATGGGCGTTGTGCGCGTAGTCGAAGATGACCTTGAAGGGGTGTTCGTCCCACACGTTCATGCGGCCCGGTGCCTGGAAGAAGGTGCTGTCGAAGGTGCGCAGACCCTGGCGGATGGCGTCGAGCTTGATGTCCAGGCTGAAGGCCATGGCGGCGGCAAACATCGCGTTCTGCACGTTGTGCACGGCGCGGCCTTCCAGGGTGGCCGGGATCAGGTGCGTCCACATCAGCGGGATGTGCCGGCCCTTGTCGTACAGCGTGATCATCTGGCCATTGACACCCGCTTCCAGCGCGCAGGCGCGGCCGCCGGCGCGGATGTGTTCGCGCACCACCGTGTGTTGTGGGTTGACGGTCACATAGCACAGGTTTTTCGCGTCGGTGTGCGCCGACATGCGGATGACGTTGTCGTCGTCGGCATTCAGCACGGCGCAGTCGCGCGCCACCTCGACGACGATGCGTTTGACCTCCGCGAGGTCTTCCAGGGTATTGATGCCTTTCATCCCAAGGTGGTCGCTCTTCACGTTGAGCACCGCGCCGACGTTGACAAAAGGCACGCCCATGCCGGCGCGCAGCAGGCCGCCACGCGCCACTTCGAGCACCGCCATGTCGATCTTCGGGTCGGCCAGCACCATGCGCGTGGCCACGGGGCCGGTCATGTCGCCTTCCACGGTGCGCTGGCCGTCGATGTAGACGCCGTCGGTCGTCGTCAGACCCGGTGTGTAGCCGGCCATCTTGGTGATGTGCGCCAGCATGCGCGCCGTGGTCGTCTTGCCGTTGGTGCCGGTGACGCAGGCGATGGGCACACGCGAAGCCACGCCGGGCGGAAACAGCATGTCGATGACGGGCCCGGCCGCATCACGCGGTGTGCCTTCGCTGGGCGCCACGTGCATGCGAAAACCCGGCGCAGCATTGACTTCGCAGATGCCCGAGCCTTTGTTCTCGGCCGACTTGTAGCTTTCGGTGATGTCGGGGCACAGAAAGTCCACCCCGCCCACGTCCAGGCCGATGGCGGTGACGGCACGCACGGCCATCTCGCGGTTGTCGGGGTGGATGACGTCGGTCACGTCGGTGGCGGTGCCGCCGGTGGACAGGTTGGCGGTGCTGCGCAACAGCACCTCGTGGTCCTTGGCCGGGATGTCGTCGGGCGACAGGCCCTGGCGGTTGAGCATCATGTCGGCCTGCGCGTCCAGCTCGATGCGCGTCATCACCTTCTCGTGGCCGACACCGCGCCGCGGGTCCTGGTTGACCAGTTCCACCAGTTGCCGGATGGTGTGTGCACCGTCGCCAATCACACGCCCCGGCGTGCGCCGCGTGGCGGCGATGAGTTCGCCGTTGACCACCAGCAGGCGGTGGTCCGCGCCGCTGAGGTAGGTTTCGACAATGACGCTGTTGCTGTGGTCTGCCGCTGCCGAGAAGCCGGCGCGCACCTCGTCGGGTGTTTTCAGTCCGATGGAAATGCCACGCCCGTGGTTGCCGTTGAAAGGCTTGGTGACCACCGGATAGCCCAGCCTTTCGGCCGCGCGCACGGCGCGGTCGGCGCTGCGCACCAGCTCTTGCTGCGGCACCGGCAGGCCGCAGTTGGCCAGGATCTTGTTGGTCTCTTCCTTGTCCTGCGCCAGTTCCACCGCGATGTAGCTGGTGCGGCCGGTGACCGTGGCCTGGATGCGCTGCTGGAACTTGCCGTGGCCCAGCTGAATGAGGCTCTGGTCGTTCAGGCGCAGCCAGGGGATGTTGCGTTCATCGGCCGCCTTCACCAGCGAAGCCGTGCTGGGGCCCAGGGCGCGGCGCTGCGCGTAGCGGATGTAGTCGGTGCGTGCGCTGGCCCAGTCCCAGTCTTCGGGCACGCTGCCTTCGGGCCGGATGGCCTCTGGCAACAACGAGCACAGCAGCCGGATCGCCAGTTCACCCGCTTCGATGCCTTCGTCGCGCTGCGCGTATTCGTAGACCACGGTGTAGACGCCGGGCCGGCCTTCGATGCTGCGTGTCTTGCCGAAGGTGACGTCTTCGCCGGCCACGTTCTGCAGTTCGATGGCCACGTGTTCGAACACATGGCCCAGCCAGGTGCCCTGCTGCTGTTCGGCCACGTCGCTGTCGCCGCGCATGCGGCGGATGAAGCCGCCCGCCACACCGAAGCTGCAGCCGTGGTCCTGCAGGCCCGGCAGCGCCGCCACCAATGCGTCGACATAGGCGGCACCCAGCCGGCCGGTGGGCCAGTCTTCCAGCGCGCCCAGGTCCAGCACCAGCTTGATGACCGGGAAGTGGGCGTACAGCGACGGCCCGACATAGACGTTGCGTTCGACGATGCGCATCGCGCCCCTTCCCATGGCCCCGGCCCACACCGGGTGTGGCCGGATGATGCCAGCCCCTGCGGCGGCCTTTGAGTCCCTCAGGCCGCAGCGCTTCGCACTTGCAGGCGCCGCCGCAGCGGGAAAGTCCTCACGCCTGCCCGAACGCCCGGCGCAGCCGGGGCCCGGCGCGTGCATCGACGTTGGCTCGGCTCAGGTCGCCCTGGCAGTGGGCGATCAGCCGCTTGTCCATCACCGCAAACCACAGCGGCGGCACATAGGCCAGCATCAGCATCGTGGCATAGCCCGCGGGCAGTTGCGGGCTGCTGTCGAAGTGGCGCAGCGCCTGGTAAGCCCGCGCCGGGTTGGCGTGGTGGTCGGAATGCCGTTGCAGCTGGTACAGCAGCAGGTTGCCGACCAGGCTGTTGCTGTTCCAGGAATGGGCCGGCGAGCAGCGCTCGAAGCGGCCGTCTTCACCGGTTTGCCGCAGCAGGCCGTAGTGTTCGAGGTAGTTCACCACCTCCAGCAGGGTGATCGCATACAGCGCCTGGGCCAGCGCGAAAGGCAGCACCGCGATGCCAAACGCCGCGACCAATGCCGAGAACAGCAGCGCGCTGGCCGACCAGGCCCGCAGGTTGCGGTTGTGCCACGACCAGCGCCGCTGGCCATTGCGCGCCAGCCGGGCGGACTCGATCGCCCATGCCGACGCCAGACCGCCCAACACCGTGCGCGGCAGGAAGCGCCAGAAGCTTTCGCCCATTCGCGAGCTGGCCGGGTCTTGCGGCGTGGCCACGTGGCGGTGATGGCCTTCGTTGTGCTCGACCCGGAAGTGGCCGTAGGCCGATGGCGCCAGCGCCAGGACCGCCAGCCGCCGCAGCACAGGGCTGCGCTTGTGACCGAGTTCGTGGCCCACGTTGATGCCCAGGCCGTTGACCGCACCGACCGTGATGACCAGCCCCAACCACGCCGCTGGCGACGGCGACAGCTGTGTCGCGCACCAGGCGCCCAAAAAAGTGACCAGCCACTGCAGCGGAATCGATGCCAGCACCAGATGCAGGTAATGGCGGTCGGAAGCGAGCGGCCCCACAGCCTCTGGCGGCGGGTTGCTGCTGTCGTTGCCGATCCAGGCATCCAGCAAGGGCACGACGACGAACACCAGCAGGGGGATCACCCAGCACCACGCGACGGCCGGCCGCCAAGCGAAGCCTGCCAGGCTCAGGCAGGCCAGCAGCGGCAGGCCGGGGCTCAGCAACCAGAGGTGGCGTTTGGAGTCCGCCCATGGCCTTGGGCCAGGGCAGTGCAGGGTCGACATGCTGGCCTTTCAGGATTCGAAGTTGGCAAACGCAGCGCCAGGGCTCGCTGACGCTTCCACTGTGCCACGGTCTATCGGCATTCCGCCATCAAGTTGAAGCACCAGCGGACGACATCACGCTTATTGCGCAGAACTTCGGGCCCAGACCACGGGTGCCGACGATCCACCGGAAACCCAATGTTGCCCTCGATGGCCAAGCCCGCCATGGCATGGATGGATGCAGCCCTCTGCGGCCGCCAGCGCCAAACGCGCCGACGCGTCCAGCGGCTTGGCGGGCTGTGCGGGTTGAGCTGCGTCGCCTGGCTGCTGCTGCTGATCGGTTTCCTTGCCGACCTGGTGCCGGGTTGGGCTGCGGCCATCACCGTTGGCTGGAGCCTGGCCGTGGCGGCGATCCTGTACGCGCTGGCCCGCAGCCCGCTGACGGTGAATTGGTCCGATGCCCGGCTGGCCTACTGGCAGTTGATGCTCGCCAGCAGTGCGGTCGTGCTGTCCTACGGCCTGGTCGACCTGGCGCGCGGCGCGGCGCTGCAGATCCTGTGTCTGTTGCTGGCCTTCGAGATGGGCCGCCTGGCCCAGCAGCGCTTGTGGCGGGCGTCGCTGATCAGCGTCGGGCTGCTTGCGCTGACTTCGTTGGCGCGGCTGTGGCTTTTGCCCGGGTCCTCCGCCCCCAGCGACGAGCTGTACACCCTGGTGATGTCGGCGGTGCTGCTGCCGGTGGCGGTCATGGTCGGCGGCGAGGTCGGCCGCCTGCACGACCGCCAATCGCAGCAGCGCGAGGAACTGGCCACGGCCTTCGCGCGGATGAGTGAACTGTCGGTTCGCGACGGGCTTACCGGCCTGGCGAACCGGCGTCATCTGATGGCATTGCTTGACGAAGTGAGCCACCGCCAGGCTCGTTGCAAGTTGCCGTTCGCCGTGGCAGTGCTCGACATCGACTGGTTCAAGAGGATCAACGACAGCCACGGCCATGCGGCCGGTGACGCCGTGCTGCGGCAGTTCGCGGTGCTCGCGCAGGGTGCACTTCCGGCGGAAGCGACGCTGGCACGCTGGGGCGGCGAGGAGTTCATGCTGCTGCTGCCTGGATCATCCTGTGTGCAGGCGCTGGCGGCGGTCGAGGTCTATCGCCAGCGGGTGTGCAGCCATGAATGGTCGGCCGTGGCCCCCGACCTGGCGGTCACGTTCTCGGCCGGTGTGGCCGAGTGGGCGGCGCCGGAAAGCACCGCAGAGTTGATCGCGCGGGCCGACCGCGCGCTTTATTTGGCCAAGCAGACCGGGCGCAACCGCTGCTGCGTCGACAGTGCGCCGCGCACCACCGGTGCAGCGCCGGATTTCGACGACACGGGTGTCGGCAGCGCCGCCCATGCCCCTGCCCATGCCCATGCGCTGGCGCTGCGCGTGGCGGCGCAGCTGAGCGCACAGGCGCTGCTGTCCGCCGGGCGGCCGGCGATGCAGAAGCCCGAAGCCACGAACGAATTGCCGCACCGCCCGGCCCAAGGCGCCAGCGATAAAACGCCAGCGCGCAACCCCAGCCATCCGATGGCGCCACCTGCAGCCGCCCCGCCCTTGCCGACGCAGGCGATTCGGACGACGCGGCTCATGCAATGGCTGGTGGACCTGGTCACCAGCACCGACCCGGCCATTCGCGAGCCGCTGCGTCTGCCGCTGATGGCCGCTGGCCTGTACGCCGTCTGGATCGTCGCCGTGCTGGCCTATGCCATACCGGCTGGCCACATCGGACGCCTCGACGGGGTCGCCATCGTTTTGGTCCAGTTGATCTGCATGGCGACCTTCTATGCGCTGATCCGCAGCGGCCGGTCAGCTCGGGCACGCGACCCGGCGCTGATACTTCCGCAAATGCTGGCGGCGATGGCGATCGCGGCGTATACCTACGCCGTTGCGCCGTCGCTGCGGCCGTCGATCCTGCACCTGATGTGCGTCATCCAGGTCTTCGGCATGGCCACGCTGACACCCCGTGAAAGCCGCATCGCCGGCGGCGCCGGCGTCGGCGTGTTGCTTGGCCTCTGGCTCATTCTGATGGCGCTCGGCGAACCCGGTCTGATGGGCGAAACGCTGAAGCTGGCACTGGCGATCTTCATCGTCGGCCGGCTCGAACGCGAGGGCAGGCGGTTCAGCCAGCTGCGCGAGGCGGTTCGACAGCAGCAGACGCAGCTGGCCCAGGCGCTCGACCAGGTGCGCGAACTCGTCATCCGCGATGCGCTCACGGGGCTGTTCAACCGACAGCACATGCAGGCCTTGCTGCAGCGCGAGTGCGAGTCGTTCAGACGCACCGGCCAGCGCTTCAGCGTCGCGCTGATCGACGTCGATCATTTCAAGCTCGTCAACGACGAGCACGGCCACCACGTCGGTGACCGCCTGCTGCAGGGCATGGCCGAGTCGGCGCGCCGGGTGCTGCGCGAATCGGACGTGATCTGTCGCTGGGGCGGCGAGGAGTTCCTGGTTCTGATGCGCGACACGGGAAGCGCCGCCGAAGGCCTGCAGGCACTGGCGCGGCTGCGGCGGGCGCTGGCCCTGCGGAACTCGGCCGGCGGGCCCGCCGGTTTGACGGTCACGTTCTCGGCCGGCCTGGCCTCGTGCCGCCACAGCGAGCCGCTTGACTTGCTGATCGAACGCGCCGACCGCGCGCTCTATGCGGCCAAGTCGTCGGGCCGCAACCGCGACATGCTGTCGCCGCAGGACGAGCCGGTAAGGGTGATGGCGCCAGCGGGGTGATGCGCCTCGGGCGAAGGCCATCGCCAACTGCCATCGGCATGCCGCATGCCGCATGCCGCATGCCGCATGCCGCATGCCGCATGCGGTAGACAAAATCTGCAATCTGCCCGTCGCTCAGGCCTATCACACGCGCCATGTGCGCGCCGAACAGCACCTGGTCGGCCGGGTGCATGAGGCGCAGCAACGGATCGCCGGCGCCTTTCACCATTTCGGCATCGTGATGGCCGAGCCACTCCGCAACTTTGCGGTTGACGAACACGACTCTGCGTTCCGACCAGCGAGCTGCGGGTGCGCTGATCGCTTTCAAGCGCGCTCATCAGCGCAAGGCGGACTTTCTGCGCTTCTTCGAGCAGCGCGGTCTTCTCGCGATCACTGTGCTGCAGTTGTTCGTCAACCCGAGGGCACGTCGGCGCAATTCGAACTGGGCCACGACCTGGCGACCGAGCTTGCGCAGGACGTTGCGCTCGTCGGCGTTCAGACGTCCGGGCACGCGGTCGATCACGTTCAGTGTGCCCAGCGAGTGGCCGTCGGTCTCGGTACCCAGGTGGGTTTTGCCAACGCTGGGCTGTATGAGACACGCCAAATGAAGTCCCATCGCGGTGCTGGACGCAATCAATTCAGCGGGGTTGTAGCGCGTTGATCGTGGGGGGGCGGCGGGCGCCTGCTCAGTCCTTCGGCACGTTCAGCGTGCCGGCATCGGCCTGGCGCGTGTGCAGGTTGAAGGTGGCGCCTTGCGTCAGGATGTGCAGCTTCACGCCCAGCAAGCACACCGGGCGGCCTTCGTTGACGCTGTCCATCGACGAAAAATTGACCTCGGCCGCGTCCACCACCGTGATGCCACCCGATCCTTCCACGTGAACGGTGTTGTCGGGCGCGATGAAGGCCGCCGTGTCTTCGTCCAGGCCGATGCCCACGGCGAATGGGTTGTACGCCAGTGCCGTGAGCAGGCGGCCCAGGCGGTCGCGTTGGCGGAAGTGCTGGTCGATGATGAAGCGGTTGGTCAGGCCCAGGCCGGCGGCCAGGCGCACGCTGCCGGCGATGGGCGTGCTGCCTTCATCACCGAAAGCGATCATGTGTTCGCTGATGAAGGCCGCACCCGCGCTGGTGCCGGCCACCGGCACGCCGGCGGCGTTCATCAGGCGCACGGCCTTGGCGATGGCCGTGCCGCCCAGCAGCGTGCTCAGCCGCAGCTGGTTGCCGCCGGTGAAGAAGATGCCGCTGGCGCGTTGCAGGCGGTCAATGCGGCTTTGCTCTTCGCAATCGCGCCGGGTATCGAAGTCCAGCGCCGTGACCCGTGCCGCGCCCAGGTCGCCAAAGATGCGCTCGTAGCGCGGGCCGGTGCTGCGCAGCTGGCTGGCGGTGGGGATGACGACGATGTCGGCCTGGTCGCCGCCCGACAGCTGCACGAAGCGGCGCAGGATGGCCGGCGCGTTTTCTTTTTCCTCAGCGCCGCCTATCGGCACGATCCAGCCGCGTTGCCTGCCTTCTGCGACCTTGCTGGCGCACATGCGTTTGTCTGCCTTTCTTCCGCCTTCTGGTGATGATGCCAGTGCCGCCGCCAGGCGCTGAACCTTGCGATCACGCACCCAGCGCTATTTTCGCCCCCCCTGAACTGGGGGGCTTGCCCGGTCTGCTGCGCCACAGTAATTTCCGTCACCCGTTGGCGCGCAACGGAGTGGAGTGGTTGATGACCCGTACTTCGCTGATGCAGCCCTTGTCTTTGCCCTTGAGCCTGGCGCTGATTGTGGGTGCCGCTTTCAGCCTGCCCGCAAAGGCTGACACGCAGGTTGTCACCTTCAATGTGCTGAACGCATCGGCCACCCTGACCACTCCCTTCAACAACGGCGACAACCTGCGCTTGAACACGCTGGTGACCACTGCAGTTGGCTCGCTGCTGCAGAGCATCACTTTCACGGTGGACGCCAGCGCCACCAGCTTCAGCGGCGCTGCGGTGTGGGAAGTGGGCACCGCCACAGGCATCGGTCCGCGCCTGGTGGGCGTGAACCTGGACATTTTCGACGCCAGCAATGCGCTGGTCGCCAGCGACACCTTTGCCGGCACGCTGGCGGGTTTTGCCACCTCCACCTTTGCCAGCACCGTCATCGGCCCCGGCACCTACCGCCTGGTTGCCACCGGTACTGGCGTGCGCGACTCGTCGCTGGACGTGACGGTGAGCTTCGTGCCCGAACCCGGCGCCTACGCGCTGATGCTGGCCGGCCTGGGCGTGGTGGGCCTGATGGCGCGCCGCCGCAGGGCCTGAGCCCGCACATGCAAGTCCGGAAGGACTTGCGTGGCTGGCGAAGGCCAGAGCGCAATTTCACTCGCGAGGCCTGAGCTGCCAGATTCGGCTTGGCCGAAGACGGCCCAGCCCTGATGCCGATCTAGTCGATCTTCGCGCCCGAAACCTTCACCACGCGGGCCCACTTGGCTGTCTCCGCAGCGATGAACTTCACAAACTCGGCCGGCGCCATGCCACTGGGTATGGCGCCCTGCGCCAGCAGCCGTTCTTTCATTGCCGGCAATGCCAGAGCCTTGGCCGTTTCCTGCTGCACGCGGCTGACCACGTCGGCCGGCGTGCCCGCTGGCGCCAGCAAACCGAACCAGCTGCTGGCTTCGTACCCCTTCAACAGCGGCCCACCCACTTCTTCGACCGTGGGCACTTCGGGCAGCGCCCCTGACCGTGCACTGCTGGTCACCGCCAGTGCCTTCAGCCGGCCACTCTTGATGTGCGGCATGGCGCTGGGCAGGTTGTCGAACATCAGGTCCACGTTGCCAGCGATCAGGTCGATGAGCGCCGGGCCTGAACCGCGGTAAGGCAGGTGCAGCATGAAGGTGCTGGTCATCGACTTGAACAGCTCGCCGGCCAGGTGGATGCTGGTGCCGTTGCCCGAACTGGCCATGTTCAGCCGCCCCGGGTTAGCCTTTAACGCCTTCACCAGGTCGGCCACCGAATTGACGTTGTAACGCGCCGCCGAGGCCGGGTTGATGACCAGCACATTGGGCACGCCGGCCACCAGAGTGACGGGCGCGAAGTCCTTCACCGCGTCGTAGGGCATCTTGGGGTACAGGCTGGGGTTGATGGCGTGCGTGCCCACCGTGCCCATCAACAGCGTGTAGCCGTCGCCTCCCGCCTTGGCCACCTCGGCTGCACCGTTGTTGCCGCCGGCGCCGGGTTTGTTGTCGATGACGAAAGGCTGGCCGAAGACTCGCTGAAGTTCAGGGGCGAGGGCCCGCGCCAGGATGTCGGTGGTGCCGCCGGCGGCAAAAGGCACGACCATGCGCACGGGTTTGCTGGGCCAGGCGGCCTGGGCTTGGGCTTGGGCCAGCAGGGGAGACAGGGCGGCTGCGGCGGTGAAGTGGCGGCGGGTGAGGGTCATGGGGGTGGGTTCAGGTTGTGCGGTAGCTGAGTGTGCCCACTGAGGCGCACTGCGACAGCCGGGCTAGCCCTAGAGATGGAGTTGGCTGGCAGCACGGGCCGTTGTGATGAGTCCGGCATTGCATAACCGCAATTCGGCAGCGGCCGGCGCCAGGGTTGAGTGGTCTAGGGGCGACGCCCAGTCAAGGCGCCGCGGGACCGCGATCACGTTCGAACCGCAGTGAGAACGGCGCACCAACCACCACGAGGGCACGGTCATCGTGGGCGCGATTTGCTTGGGTGCGCTGGCCTGGCGCTCACGCTCGGTGATGGCTTGCTCTACGGCCAGCAGCACGCGGCCGATTTTGCGGGCGATCTCCCTGGTCAGGGCTTCGGTGTCCCGGCCGCCCAGCTCAGCCGCAGCTTGCGTGGCGAAGACCGCGCGAGCCCTGGCGAAGACCGCGCGAGCCCTGGTCGGGTGAGCACTTCAGCAGGTCTTGACGCAACACTCAAGACCTGACCCCGGGGTCCCCATGACCCCGGGGCCCCCAGGAGCACTGCCCGAACTGCGGCGGCCATCTGAAGATCATTGCGGCGATCCTGGAGCGGCCGGTGAGCGAGAAGATCCTCACGCGCCTGGGTCTGCAGGCCAGGGCGCCGCCATGCGCGCCAGCCCGTGGGTCGCAGCTGCAAGCGGCCTGAGATCCCCCAGTCAACACGTTTCAGGCGGCCCGGCGCCCAGGGCTGCTAGAACTGGCTGCGCCAGGGCTTCGCAGAGCCGAGGTTTGGGGGAGGATAGACCGGGAAAACCCGGAGACGGTCACCACGGATGACGTTCTTTTGGGCTGCGATCGACCCTCAACAGGCCGCTGCCGAACCCAAGGACTGCATCAGTGGGTGTTCAGGAGCATTGACGGGGGGCCTTTGGGAGAAAAAAAAGTGCTTTTGACTTTCCTATCCACAGCGGAACAGGCCTCACTGGACGCCACCTGTCGAAAGCTGAATCGTTTCTTGCGCGAATCGGCTGCAGCCGACCCATCCGACTGACGTAACGACTGGCGCCCGCGAGCGCGTCGCGGTCTGCAGCGCAAAGTTGCCAACGGCGGCGGGCGGTCGGCGCTTGCGACGAACAGACCGACCGACGCGGTGGACAACTCGGCTCGGATGCTCACGAACACCGCAAACCGCCCACAAATAGTCCGGAAGAACCGAATTTCCTATCCTCCAAGATCGATCTCGGCATGGGCAGCGTGACGCAGTGGCTCAACGTGCTGGGCATGCCCGGCATGACGGGTTCCTTCGGCCTGCTTGACGTCGGTCAGCCGCAGCCAGGTGAAACCGTGGTGGTCTCGGGTGCGGTCGGCGCGGTCGGCCAGACCGTGGGACAGGTGGCCAAGCTCAAGGGCTGCCGCGGCCAGGCTTGCCTGGGTTGGCACGGGCGGCGTCCAGCAACTGCTTGAGCGAGCCGTGCGGCCTTCGAGCGCGGTGACCATGACACAGGGCGCGACGCCGAAGAATGCCACCTCGACCTGGCGCTTCAACGGGGCTTCAAAGTCCTGACTCCTTCCAGTTGTCCACAGGTTCGGGCGGCTCGGGCCGCAAGCCTGCGGCGCGGATGGCTTCGATGGCGCAGAACTCGTCCTTGTCGGAGGCGTCGCCGCTGATGCCCACGGCGCCCACAGCCTTACCCTGGTCGTCGAGCACCAGCACGCCGCCTGGCGTGGGGATGAAGCGCCCGCCCGAGGCTGCCGCCAGGGCCGACTGAAAGGTCGGTCGGTTGGCCAGGCGATCGCCGATCTGCCGCGTGGCCATGCCCATGCCCAACGCAGCCCAGGCCTTGCCCATGGCAATGTCGTGACGCAGCACGCCGCAGCCGTCCTCGCGCTGAAAACTGACGACGTTGCCGCCACTGTCGAGCACCATCACCGCCAGCGGCAGCAAGCCGTGCTGGCGCCGCAGCTGCAGCGCAGCGTCGATGATGGCCGCGGCGGCGGCGAGGTTCAGGCTGGTCTGGACGGCGATCAGGTGTTCGGCCATGGGTTCTCGCTGTAGGGGCGCTTGCGTGGTGCTGGAGTGACGCTTGCCAGGGGGGGCCGGGAATCAGCTTCTGACCGCGTCGCCGAGCCTGTCGACCACCGGCTTCCAGCGCAGCGCCTCGGCACGCACGAAGGCGCCTGCTGCCTCATCGCCGATGCGCAGGTCGGCGGCGATGCCTTGTTCGCTCATGGCCTTGATCATCTCGGCCTGCGACATGGCCAGCCGCGACGCGTCCACCAGCCGCTTGCGCACGTCAACCGGGGTCTTGTGCGGCACCGCGACGACGTTCCACAGCAGGGCCTCGAAGGGCTCGGCCAGACCGGCGGATTCGGCGATCGTCGGCACCTCGGGCGCCTGCGCCATGCGCTTGGCTGTGGCCAAGCCGACGATGCGCAGCTTGCCGGAACGGTGCAGCGGCAGCAGGCCGCCCAGCGTGCCCACGGCCATCTGGATGTTGCCGCCCAGCAGGTCCTGCACCGCCGGACCGGTGCCCTTGTAGGGCACGTGCAGGAGGCGTGCGCCGGCGAGTTGCAGCACCTGCTCTGTAGCCACATGCAGCAGCGTGCCGGTGCCGGGCGAGCCGTAGCTGAACTTGGCGGGATCCTTCTTTGCAGCTTCGAACAAGGCCTTCAGCGTGTCCGGCATGCTGTTGGGCACCGCAAGCGCCGCTGGCGCGCCGCCCAGCATCGCGATGTAGTCGAAGTCCGCCGCCGCGTCGTAACGCGGCTGGCGCTCGATCAGGTTGTACAGGCCATGCGTGGACGCGGTGCCGAACAGCAGCGAGTAGCCGTCGGGCGGACTGTTCTTGACGTCGAGCGAGCCGATGGCGCCCGATGCGCCAGCCTTGTTGTCGACGATCACCGTCTGCCCGAGCTGCTTGCCCAAGGCATCGGCAAAGAGTCGCGCAAAGGCATCGGTCGGGCCGCCTGGCGGAAAGGGCACGACCAGCCGCACCGTCCGGCTCGGGTAGGACTGGGCGCGCACCGGCAGCGCCGCCGCCAGTGCCATGAAGGTGGTGCTCAACAGGATGTCTCGTCGCTGCATGGATGCGCTCCTTGATGATCGGGTCAGGGGGACTCAGAGCTTCTCAGGCCGTGATCGGGTTGCGCAGCAGTCCCACGCTCTCGATCTCGATCTCGATGCTGTCGCCGGCCTTCATCCAGACTGGCGGTGTGCAGGCGTAGCCGACGCCGCCAGGCGTGCCCATCACCAACACGTCGCCTGGCTCCAGCGTCAGCGACTCTGACAGCAGCGCGATGGTGCGGGCCACGCCGAACACCATGTCGGTTGTGTCGGCGCTCTGCATCACCTGACCGTTCAGCCGTGACTCGATTTTCAGCCCGACAGCGCCAGGCGGCAGTTCGTCGGCGGTGACGATGGCCGGGCCGAAGGCGCCGGTGCCGTCGAAGTTCTTGCCGATCGTCCACTGCGTGGTCTTGCGCTGATAGTCGCGCAGCGTGCCGTCGTTGAAGCAGGCGTAGCCGAAGACGGCGCCCAGCGCATCGGCCTGCGACACCCAGCGTGCGCGGCGGCCGATGATCACCGCCAGCTCGGCTTCGAAGTCCAGCTTGCTCGACACGCTGGGCACGCGCAGCGGCGCGCCATGGGCCAGCAGCGAGGTGGTGCAACGCATGAAGATGGCCGGGTAGTCGCCCACTTGGTTGCCGCCTTCCTTGGCATGGTCTATGTAGTTGACGCCCAGGCAGATGATCTTGCCCGGCCGCGGCAGGCAGGGCAGCAGGTCCAGGCTGGACATCGGCGTCGGCGCCAGGCATTGGGCGCGCTGGGTCAGCGTGGCGGCCAGCGCAGGCCAGGCATCGCCGGCGGCCACCAGGTCCTGCATCGTCGTTGGCAGGTCCGGCCCCAGCCGGTCGCGCTCGAAAACGCCGTCGCCGGCCTGCAGGCCCCACGACAGGCCGTGAGCGCTCGTGAAACTGATCAATCGCAAGGTGGGACTTTGCTGAGGGGGGTTCAGGAGGGGCGGCCGTCAGGACGGTTGGACGCCCTGAGGTCATGCCGCGTGCGCTACCCACCGTTGGCTTTATTATCGCAACTTATGATGAGATAGATATTTTATCGATAAAATGGAAAATTCTCTACATTTAACGCACGAAAGACATTGGTGGATACCCGGCGGGACCTGTCTCGGACAGGCGCGCGGTGCTGTGGCTTGGCCGGCGGGTACTGATGAGCCCACCCTGGGGTGGGCTGCCGCCGCGGCGTTTCACCACGGCAGGTGCTGCGCCGCCGGGAGGGCGGCGCCGGTCCCGGATTCAGGCCGGCGCCACTCGGCGGCGCGAGGCGGAGAGTGATGTCGTGCACACGGACGGCAAGTCTTGCGGTTTTGCCGCGCCAACGCACCAGCACGACCCGCAGAACATGGTGCCAACGCGTCTGCCTTGAACTGCCGCTGTGTGCCTGAAGCTGGCCTGGGGCGCGCCCCCAGCAATGTGGTACGCCGACCTGTTCTGTACCTGTGATATCTGCTTGCCGGTACGGTCCAGGCTCAAGCCGAGGCCCTTCGTCGCGTGTGCCATGGGGGTACACAGGTCACTTGACCAGCGCACACGACAAGCGGTCGTCGGTCATAGACCGGTCGGCCGACGGGGTGGGGTGGGGAGCCGTTCCGAGCCATCAGCGACATACGCTGCCGTGAACCCGCCGCCCTGAAGCGGCCGGTCGGATAGGCACCGCGGCCCCCGAAGGGGTCCCCGCAGCAGTGGGCATACACAGGTAGGCGGGCACACAGGGCGATTGAGGCGCAGCGCGCAGCTTGAACCGCAACTATCAACCTTTGTAGGTTTTCAGCCCCACCACTCTGTGGTCAACTGGAAGGTTATGCCCGCTCCGCACCCCAACTACTACAGCTTCAACTCCAACCGCATCTGCCAGTTCGTGAAGCTGGCGCCGCCGCTGAGCACCCGCGTGCGTTCGGTCAGGCCTGACGCGGTGCCGCTGGCGTCGCTGTCGTTGTAGGTTTCGGTGGTGTAGTCGCGCGGGTCGACGTTGTTGGCCATCACACGCAGTGCCACGGCGGGGCTGAAGGTCCACAGCGCGTACAGGTCCCACTGGCGCTTGGTGGTGGTGGCGGTGGTCTGGTCGGCGGCCAGGCGGGTCAGCGTGGCGGGCACCCAGTTCAGGTTGCCGCCCAGCGTCAGTGGCGTGCCGCGCAGGCGGTAGTCGGCGCCGATGTTGGCGGTGCCCTTGGCCTGTTCGTCCAGTCGGTTGTCGGGGCCGGGCACACCGTCCACCTGGCTGCGGTACAGCGCCACGTTGGCGCGCAGTTCCACCGGTGGTGTGCCGGCCCACACCTGGTCGAGTCTGAACTTGGCTTCCAGCTCCAGGCCCTGCGTGCTGGCCTTGCCGATGTTGCGCGTGCGGCGCACGTAGCGCTGGAAGGTGCTCCAGGGCACGGTTTCCAGTTCGGTGCGGCTGCGCATGAGGTCGGTGATCTGGCGCGCAAACAGGTTGGCGCTGAGCAGGCCGCCGCCTTGCAGGTAACGCTCGAAGGCCAGGTCGATGCCGGTGGCCAGTTCGGGGCGCAGCTTGGGGTTGCCGGCGCTGTCGGGGCTGGTCTCGGTGTTGGTGCCCAGCGCGGGGTCGTAAAGGCGCGTGATGTTGGGGCGGCCGATCAGCGTGTTGGTGGCCGGTGAGCGCCAGCTGCGCGTCAGGCTCAGGCGCACCTGGTCGCGGGTCTTGGGGTCGGGCTTCCACAGCAGGTGCACCAGTGGCGTGAGCACGCTGTTGCGGTTGGTGGGGCGGTTGCCCAGGCCGTCGTCGCCGCGGGTGGTGATGCCTTCCCAGCGCAGGCCGGCGTGCAGCGCCCATTGCGGCGTCAGGTTCCACTCATCCTGGGCGTAAGCCGCCAGGCGCAGTGTGCTGGCCTGGAAGTTGTCGCCGTATTCGGTGAGGGACGGTACGCCGTCTTCGACTGTGCGGCGGGTGTCGTTGCGCTGCGCAGTTTCCACTTCTCCGCCCACCACCAGGCTGTGTTCGCTGCCTTCGCCGCCCAGCAGCCGGCTGCCCTTGGCGTTGAGGCTGTAGCGCTTTTCGCGCGACACGCTGCTGTCCTGCTGCGTGCGCAGTGTGCTGCCGTCGGCGCGCCGCTCTTCGCGGTTGCTGTCGTTTTCGCTGCGTGAGGCACTGATGTTGCCCCCGCCTTCCAGCCGCCAGTTGCCCACACGCTGGCGGTACTGCAGCATCAGGCGCGGCCCGGTGAAGCCGCCTTCGTTGCCGCCGCTGCCCACGTCGGCCAACTCGGGTGTGGTGGGCTGGCGCAGCCTTTCTTCGGTGTCGAAGCGGTAGCGGTTTTCATTGCGGTTGGCGAAGATGCCCGGCATCAGCGTCAGCGAATCGCCGCCTTCGCCCAGGCGCCACATCAGACGTGCATTCAGGTTCAGGCCGACCGTGCGGCCCTGGCTGTCGGTGCGGGTGCTGCGGTCTTCCAGCAGCACACCGCTGACCACGTCGGTGACCTGCGTTTCGCTGCCGTTGGCGTTTTCGCGCCGGTTGCCAAAGAGCCCGGCCGACAGCGTGTAGGTCAGCTTGCCGCTGCTGTCGTTGTGCGACCAGAACGTGCCGCCTGAAGGCTGGCCGTTTTCGCTGCCCATGCCGATGCGCAGTTCGTTCAACCGCCGCTTGAAACCTTCGCGCGTGATGATGTTGATGGTGCCGGCAATCGCCCGCGCGCCGGTTTCTGCGGTGGGCGCACGCAGCACCTCGATGCGTTCGATCTGCTCGGGCGTCAGGCTGTCCAGGCTGAAGCCCGGTGGCAGGCGCTGGCCGTCGATCAGCAGTTGCGTGAAGCCGCCGCCCAGCCCGCGCATGCGCGGCGGCCCGCCGCGGCCGGGCGCGCCGGGTGTGGTGACACCAGGCAGGCGGCGAAGTACCTCGCCCACGGTGGCGTCGCCGAACTTTTCGATCTCTTCGCGGCCGATGACGATCTTGGCGGCGGTGGACTGGCGCCGCGCATCGGTGTCGCTGTCACGGCCGCCAGTGATTTCCACCCGTTGCGCCGCCGGGGGTGGCGCTGGCGCGGCGGCCGGCCGGGGCGGTGCCGCGGCGGCCGGGCTAGATGCAGCCGCGGCGGGTGCCGAAGCCGCCGCGGCGGGCGCCTGCGCGGGGGTTTGCGACAGCACCGGCAAGGCCGCCAGTGCAAGAGAGATGGGCGCCAGGCAGCGCAGCGCGGGGCGCAAACTTTTGGACAAAGGCATGGCCGGGGATTCTCGGTGGGCGCCTGGTGGCTTCTGGTCCGGCGCTGGACATTTGCTTATCTTCACCGGCAAGTCGCAGCCGGTTCGCCGGCAGCCTGGCGTCAAAGGCGATCCAACTGCGGGTTCGCCTCAGCCTGCCAGTTCGGCGGGCTCGGTGCGCGCGGGTGCGGGTGGCACAGGGCCCAGGCTGCGCTGCAATGTGAACCGCCCTTCGTGCCAGGCTCGGTCAAAGTCCGACTCCAGCACGCGCAGGGCGGCGTCGCTGTCGGCCACCGCCGCAGCCACGCCGACGGCCCGGTTGCGGCCCTGGCCCTTGGCGGTGTACAGCGCCATGTCGGCCAGGTTGATGGCCCGCTCCATCGACAGCGGCAGGCACGACGGTGGCAGCGGAAAACTGCCGTAGCCCACCGACACGGTGACCCGCAGGCTGGCCGCTGCGGCATGCGCCTGAGAAGCCGATGCCGGCCGGTTCAGCGGCACGGGGCTAGAACCCACGCTGTGCAGCACCCTTTCGGCCAGCACCTGGGCTTGTGCGCCCGTCACGTCGGGCATGTAGATGAGGAATTCTTCGCCGCCCCAGCGCGCCACCACGTCGCCGTCACGCACGGCGTCGGACAGGCGTCTCGCCAACTCAACCAGCACCGTGTCACCCACCGCGTGGCCATGGCCGTCGTTGACGTGTTTGAAGTGGTCGATGTCCACCAGCAGCAGCGCGCCGCTGAACTGCAGTTCGACGCCACGGCTGTGGGCCGCGTCGTGCAGGCCGCGCCGGTTGGCCAGGCCGGTGAGCGGGTCGCGCTGACTCTGCGCGCGCAAAAAGGCGTGGTTGTTTGCCAGCCGGCGGTTCAGCGCGCGCACACGCTTGTAGAGCAAAGCCACCAGGGCCACGGCCAGCAGCAGCACCACCGCGCTGGCGACCCACACCTTTTGCAGCGTGCCGCGGTTGTCCAGCTGCGCCGTGATGAGCGAGCTTTCGCGCCCCAGTTGTTTGAGCTGGCGCTGCTGCGCTTCGCGGTCGAAGCGCTGGCGCAGTTCGGCCAGGGCGGTGTCGCGGTTGGCGGCCATCATCTGGGCCGCGAGCTTGCGTTCCTGGTGATACAGGTCCAGCGCGGTGCGGGTATCGCCGGCCGCCGCGAAGGCATTGGCAAACTCCCGCAGCGCTTCGGCTTCGTCGGCCGTGGCTCCGCTGCTGCGGTAGGCGGCCTGCAGCTCTTGCAGTGTCTGCCGCGCAGCCTGGGTCTGACCCAGGGCAATGCGGGCCAGCGCGGCGTTGTGCATCAGCACACGCTCGGTGCGCACACTGCCCAGGCGCTGCACGATGGGCAGGGCCTGCTGAACAGCCTTCAACGCGGCCTGCGGCTGCCCGGTCTTGACGGCCAGGTCGGACAGGTTGGTCAGGTGCACGGCCTGCAAACGCGGCGAACGCGCTTGCCAGGCCAGCACCAGGCCGGCTTCGGTGGACCGGCGGGCAGCGGTCAAGTCGCCCAGCCGGCGATGGTGCCGCGCTTCGTAGGTGCGAAGGCGCGACTGCAGCATGGCCGAGCCTTCGGCGTGTGCCAGCCGCATGGCCTGGCCCAGCAGGCGTTGCGCTTGTGCGCTGTCGCCTTGTGTGCCCTGGATATCGGCGCTGTGCGCCAGTGAATTGGCCTGCCGTTCGTTGTCGCCCGCGGCGCGCGCCAGCTCGGTGGCAGCCCGGGCGTGCTCCAGCGCGTTGGCCAGCAGCCCGCGGCGTTCTTCGCTGCGCGCCAGCAGGCTCAGGGCGCGCCACGACGAGCGGTGGTCGCAGCCCGGCTGGCTGGGGCACAGCTGCTGGTACTGCTGCCAGGCTTGCAAGGCGCCAGCCTGCACCGGCTCGCCCTCGCCCAGGGCCTCGGCCAGCGTGGCGCGCAGCAGTGCCGCATCGGCCACGGCCAAGGGGCTGGTGTGCAGTGTTGTCAGCGTGGCCAGGGCCTGTTCCACAGCCGGCCGGCGCACCGCACTGGCTGCAACCAGGCCCTGCGCCAATACCAGGGCACGGCGCTCTTCGGTATCGACGGTCGGGTTGGCCTGGACCCAGGCGCTGAGACCGGCCAGGGCCGCATCCGGCTCGTCGGCGCCCTGCATCACCCAGCGGTCGATGCGCGCCTGCCAGGCCGCGTGGGTGGACGTGGGCGCGGCCAGCGCCAGCGCGGCCGAAGGCACGGCGATCGAAGACTCGCGGGTCTCGGCCGCGTGTGCTGGCACAGGCCCCAAAAGCGCAGCGACCCAGATCGCAGCGGTGCCCAGCAGCGGCCTGCGTCGGACTTGACCGGGCCGCGTCATGGCTGCACCGGCGCGGGGCCGCTCAAGTGCGCCAGGTCGGCGCGGCCGCTGCGCCAGGCGCTTTCCAGCATGGCCGGCTGTGCCGTGGTTGGCGCGCCGTCGTCGTCCTGCAGCGCACGCACGCCGTAGGCGCGGTTGCGGCCGTGGGCCTTGGCCAGGTACATGGCGGTGTCCACCAGGTCGATGGCCCTTTCCCAGGCCAGCGGCCGGCGCAGCGGCTGCAGCGGGAAAGTGGCAAAACCAATGGAACCAGTGACGTGGATGGCATCGCGCCCCAGCGGCACAGGCTCCCGCCCGATGGCCGCCAGCAGGCGCTGCGCCAGCGCTTCCACCTCTTCGGGCGGCATCTGCCGCACGACCACGAGAAACTCTTCTCCACCCCAGCGCACCGTGAGGTCTTCTTCACGCAGCGCTGCACGCAGGCGGCGGGCAGTTTCCACCAGCACCAGGTCGCCAGCAGCGTGGCCGTGTTGGTCGTTGATGCGCTTGAAGTGGTCGATGTCGATCAGCAGCATCGAGCCTTCATAACCCTGCCCGTCGCTGGCCGACTGCTCCATCACCTGCAGCAGGTGGCGGCGGTTGGCCAGGCCAGTCAGGGGGTCGCGTTCGCTGGCCACCTTGAGCAGCGCGTTGCTGCTTTGCAGCTGCGCATTGCTGTGCCGCATGCGCTTGAGCAAGAGCGCCACCACCACCAGCAGCAGTACACCGGCAGTCACACCAGCGGCCCACAGGCGCTGCTGCAGGTCGCGCTGCACGAGCTGCGCTTCCTTGAGTTTGTTTTCGGTCTGCAGTTCGGCCAGTTCGCGCTGGCGGCGTTCGGCGTCAAAACCTTCCTGCAGTTCAAGCACGGCTTGCTGGTGCTTGCGCTGGAACACCTCGTCGGCCAGGCGGCGGTGTTCCGACAGCGCCTGCCAGGCATCGTTCAGCAGGCCGGCCTTTTCCAGCGCATGGCCCAGTTCTTCCTGGATGGCCAGCATCTCGTTCAAGGCGCCAGCGCTCTCTTCCTTGACCAGGGCTTCGCGCACCAGGGCGCGGCCTTCGTCGTGGCGGCCCAGGGCGATCATCGCCAGCCCGGCGTTGGTCAGCGCCACCGATTCGCTGCTGAGGTCGTTGACCTCGCGTGCCAGCGGCAGCGCCTGCAGCGCCAGGCGCAGCGCGGTGGCGTGGTCTTCTCGCCGCAGGTAGAAGTCGGCCAGGTTGGCGGTGGTCAGCACCTCCTGGCGTTTGGCGCCCGCGCGGCGCGCCAGGTCGATGGCAGCTTCGGCGGCCCGCAACTCTTCTTCGGTGCGGCCCAACGCCGAGTAGATGATGTAGGCCACCGTCATGGCGCTGCTCTGCGCCAGCAGATCGCCCGACTCGCGTGCCAGGCGCATGGCCTCCTGGTGAATGTCCAGCGCCCGGTCGGGCTGGTGCGTCTGCAATACGGCGTAGGCCAGCGAACCGCGTTGTTCGGCTCGGCGCCACATGGGGCCTTCCTGGTCGGCCAGGGTCACACTTTGCTGGAACAGTGCCACCGCCAGGTCCAGCTGGCCCAGCGACTGCTTGATGGTGGCCTGGCTGTCCAGAAAACGCAGGCGCACACTGGCCGGCGCGTTGGCGGGCAGGCGCGCCAGCGCCTCGGTCAGCGTTCGGTCGGCGCGCGTCGCCGGCCCGCCACGGGCCAGGGCCCGGGCCCTCAGCAGCCCCGCCGCAGCCGTGGCAATGGCACCGTCGGCGGTTGTGCTGTCGGCGGCCATGCGGTCCAGGTCCTGCGCCACCCGCTCGACGGCCGCCACGTCGCCCATGCGGATGAGCATGTAGCCCTTCAGCAGCAGTGCTTCCTGGCGCGCCACCCTCTGCGTGGCGGGCAGCAGGCGGTCGAGTTCGGCCACCGCCTGTTCGGGCTGGCCGCGCAGGCGCGATTCGATGTCGGCCGCACTCGGCGCTTCTGCAGCTGAGGCGCCTGCAGCCCAGGCTGAACAGGCCACGGCCAGCACCAGCAGCCCCTTGGGGAGCCGTGCGAGCCAGTGACAGTGAGCGTTCATTCGGAGCATTTTCGGCGCCGCAAGGGCGAACTTGAACCGGCCGGGCGGACAGGCTCGGCACAATACGATTGGCCAGGGGCTGTCAAGGCGGGCGGTCGTCTCAAGGGCCGGAACCGGGCATCGCGGTCGGTGGCCTGCCTTTCTGCCTGCCTTTCTGCCTGCCTTCCCATCCTCTCGCATCGCTCTTTAGCCGCACACGGCCTCCAGCCCAGGAACCAGATCCATGAAAACCCGAGCAGCCGTGGCCTGGAAGGCCGGCGCCCCCTTGACCATCGAAACCGTGGACCTGGACGGCCCACGTGCCGGCGAGGTGCTGGTGGAGATCAAGGCCACCGGCATCTGCCACACCGACCATTACACGCTGAGCGGCGCCGATCCCGAAGGCCTGTTTCCGGCCATCCTTGGCCATGAAGGCGCCGGCGTGGTGCTGGAAGTGGGTGCCGGCGTCACCAGCCTGAAGGCCGGCGACCACGTGATCCCGCTTTACACGCCCGAATGCCGCGGCTGCAAGTTCTGCCTGAGCCGCAAGACCAACCTGTGCCAGCTGATCCGCGGCACCCAGGGCAAGGGCCTGATGCCCGACGGCAGCAGCCGCTTCAGTTTGAACGGCCAACCGATCCTGCACTACATGGGCACCAGCACCTTTGCCAACCACATCGTGGCGCCAGAAATCGCGCTGGCGAAGATCCGGTCCGACGCGCCCTTCGACAAGGTCTGCTACATCGGCTGCGGCGTCACCACGGGTGTGGGCGCGGTGATCTTCACCGCCGGGGTGGAAGCCGGCGCCAACGTGGTGGTGTTCGGGCTGGGTGGCATCGGACTGAACGTGATCCAGGGCGCCAGGATGGTGGGTGCCGACAAGATCGTCGGCATCGACCTGAACCCGGGCCGCGAGAAGATGGCGCGGCAGTTCGGCATGACGCACTTCATTAACCCGAAAGAAGTCCCCAACGTGGTCGAAGCCATCGTGCAGCTGACCGACGGCGGGGCCGACTACAGCTTCGAGTGCATCGGCAACACCACCACCATGCGCCAGGCGCTTGAGTGCTGCCACAAGGGCTGGGGCCGCAGCATCATCATCGGCGTGGCGGCGGCAGGGCAGGAAATTGCCACGCGGCCGTTCCAGCTGGTGACCGGTCGCAAGTGGGAAGGCAGCGCCTTCGGCGGCGCACGCGGCCGCACCGACGTGCCCAAGATCGTGGACTGGTACATGGAAGGCAAGATCCAGATCGACCCGCTGATCACGCACACGCTGAAGCTGGAAGACATCAACCACGGTTTTGAGCTGATGGAGCGTGGCCAGAGCATCCGCAGCGTGGTCGTTTACTGATGGCCCTGCAGACGATCAGCGAACACGCCTGCTTTGGTGGCGTGCAGAGCTACCACCAGCACGACAGCCACACCATCGGCCTGCCGATGCGGCTGGGTGTGTACCGGCCGCCGCAAGCCTTAACGGGCCCGGTGCCGGCGCTCATCTACCTGGCCGGCCTGACCTGCAACGAAGAGACCTTTGCCATCAAGGCCGGCGCACAGCGTGTGGCGGCGCAGTTGGGCCTGATGCTGGTGACACCCGACACCAGCCCGCGCGGCACGGGTGTGGAGGGCGCAGACGCGAGCTGGGACTTTGGCACCGCCGCCGGCTTCTACCTGGACGCGACACAAGCACCCTGGGCCCGGCACTGGCGCATGGAAAGTTACGTCACGCAGGAACTGCCGGCGCTGCTGGCACAGCACTTTGCGCTGCAGCCGGGGCGCCTGGGCCTGTTCGGCCACAGCATGGGCGGGCATGGGGCGCTGACATTGGCACTGCGGCATCCCGCGCTGTTCCACAGCGTCAGTGCACTGGCGCCGATTGCCGCGCCCATGCAGTGCCCGTGGGGCGTGAAGGCCTTCAGCGGCTACCTGGGTGAGCAGCGCGCTGACTGGGTGGCACACGACGCCACCGAGCTCATCAAGTCGGGGGCAAGCTGCCCGCCGCTGCTTGTCGACCAGGGTCTGGCCGACAAGTTCCTGGCCGAGCAACTGCACCCGCATTTGTTTGAAGAGGCTTGCGCCGCTGCCGGCCAGCCCTTGAAACTGCGCCGGCATGCCGGCTACGACCACGGTTACTTCTTCATCGCCAGCGTGGTTGAAGACCACTTGCGCCACCACGCGCAAACGCTGAACGCCTGAGCGCAAGCCCGATGCACATCAGCGACATCCGACAGCGCTTGCGCGTTTTGGGCGCCGGGCCCAAGCACGAAGAACGTGTGCTGCGGCGCTGGGCGTGTGCGCAGCCGCAGGACGGCGGCAGACGGAGGCTGGAAGACTTCATGCCATTGGCTGTGCGAAACGAGCTGCCGGCGCTGACGGCGGATCTGTTGGCGCTGGCCACGCTGCAATCCAAACACTCGGGCGTAGATGGCTCGGCGCGCCTGCTCGTCACCTTGCGCGACGGCCAGACGGTCGAGAGCGTGCTGCTTCCAAGGGATGGGCTTTGCGTCAGCACCCAGGTCGGCTGCGCCGTGGGCTGCGTGTTCTGCATGACCGGCACCGGCGGCCTGCTGCGCCAGCTGGGCAGTGCCGAGATCGTGGCGCAGGTGGCGCTGGCCCGCACCGAATTCAGGGACAGACCGGTGAAGAAGGTCGTCTTCATGGGCATGGGCGAGCCGGCACATAACCTCGAAGCGGTGCTGGACGCGATCGATCTGCTGGGCACTGGCGGCGCCATCGGCCACAAGAACCTGGTCTTCAGCACCGTGGGTGACCCGCGCGTGTTCGAACGCCTGCCGCAGCAGCGCGTGAAGCCGGCGCTGGCTCTGTCGCTGCACACCAGCAAGGCCGATTTGCGTGTGCAGCTGCTGCCGCGCGCGCCACGTTTTGACCCCGAAGACCTGGTGCAGGCCGGCGAGGCTTACGCACGCGCCACCGGCTATCCCATCCAGTACCAGTGGACGCTGATCGACGGTGTGAACGACGGCGACGACGAAATCGAAGGCATCGTGCGCCTGCTGGCCGGCAAGTACGCACTGATGAACCTGATTCCCTACAACACCGTGGCTGGCATGCCCTGGAAGCGGCCCAGCTGGGACCGCGCTGCCCTGATGGCGCGCACCTTGCACCGCCGCGGCATCCTGACCAAGCTGCGCCAGTCGGCAGGGCAGGACGTGGACGCCGGTTGCGGGCAGCTGCGCGCACGAGCCGCCGACGGCGTGACGCCGGCGCGGCGCATCGCCATCCACACCGCCTGAACAGGCCGACCTTGGCGCGCCGCCACGCTGCAGCCACACCGTAGCATCGGGCCCATGGACGAAAACGACCCGATCAAGGAACCGCGCCTGTGGCGCGACAACGGCTGGACCGCGCGAGTCATCAAGAACGAAGCCGACGAGGGCTGGGCCGTCGAAATGCTGCTTCAGGGCCAGGAAGAGCCGGCGCTGGTGGGCCCGTGGACCATGGGCCGCGACAAGAAGAACCCCAAGCCGCTGGACACCAACGCCTTCAACACGCTGGTGAAAACGGCCTCCGAGGTCATCCGCCGCCATGAACAGCACCTGCAGGCCACCCTGCACCGGTCGGTGGACCTGAGCACGGCGGCCGGCACCTGGCAAGTCACGCTGGACATCGTGCCCGACGAGATGGAGCCGCACGCGATGCTGGCCGCCACCAACGCCGATGGCGTTCAGGTCGCCCAGTTCAAGGTGCGCACCGACTTCCGCCTGAACACAGCCAGCGCCTTGCGCTGGCTGGAGAGCGGCTTCATCAAACCCGCCTGACGGCCACGGGCCATCCGCCCTCAGGTGCGAGGCCCGGCGTCCTGCCCCGCCAGCCACTGCCGCGCAGCAGCCCGACCGCGGCCCACCATCACAGACACGAAAGGCGTCGTGGACAGCCGCCAGACCATGGCGTGGTTGAAGGGCACCAGCCACAGCGGCAGTGGCCGCATGAAGTCGACAAAGAACACCACGCGGTGTGCAGCGGTGCCGTTCCAGGCCTCGTGTTCATGGCTGTCGTCAAAGACCAGGCTTCGGCCTTCGGCCCAGTGCCGGGTTTCGACCGCCACGCAGATGCCCCTGGCTTGCGCCGGGGGCGGGACCTTTGTAGGGGCCGCGGTGCGGGGGCAGGCGTTTGTGCGGCGCCAGGATCGAGAACATGGCCGACTTCATGCCCGGTATGCACTGCAGCAGTTTGGCCGTCTGTGGGCAGCGCGCGCGTGTCAGCAGGGCTTCGGCCGCATCATGCTGCGGCGCGGTAGCCCCGGGGAATGGCGGCCAGCAGGCGCTTGGTGTAGTCCTCGCGCGGCGCGGCCAGGATCTGTGCTGTGCTGGCCTGTTCCACCACCACGCCGTCTTTCATCACCAGCACCTCGTCGCTGATGAAACGCACCACCGCCAGGTCGTGGCTGATGAAGACGTAGCTCAGGCCGAACTCGTCCTGCAGGTCTTTCAGCAGGTTCAGTACCTGGGCCTGCACGGACACGTCCAGTGCGCTGACCGCTTCGTCCAGAACCAGCACCTCGGGGTTCAGCGTCAGGCAGCGGGCGATGGCCACGCGCTGGCGCTGGCCGCCGGAAAATTCATGCGGGTACTTGCCGAAGGCGCGGCCGTCCAGGCCCACTTTTTCAAGCAGGCTGCGTGCACGCTGTTCGCGTTCGGCCAGGTCCTTGCCGATGCCATGAATGGCCATCGGTTCGACCAGCGTCTGCCCGATGGTGAAGCGCGGGTTCAAGCTGGCGTAGGGGTTCTGGAACACGATCTGGATGCGGCGGCGCATGGCCAGGCGTTCGCGGTCGCTCAGCTTCAGCAGGTTCTGGCCGTCGAAGATGACTTCGCCGCCGCTGGGTTCGTGCAGACGCAGCAGGGTCAGACCCATGGTCGTCTTGCCCGAGCCCGACTCGCCCACCACGCCCAGCGTGTGGCCCTTCTTGAGCTGGAAGTTGACGTTCTGCACGGCCTTGAATTCGCGCTTGCCGAACAGGCCCTGCTTGAGCCAGAAGCTCTTGGCCAGTGAGCGCACTTCCAGCACCACGGGCGCATTCGCGTCCTTGGCCTTGAATTGTGTGGAAGCACCGCGGCCGGCGATGTGGTCATCGATGACCATCAACCGCGACGGGTTGCCTTCCAGGCTGGGGCGGCAGGCCAGCAGGGCCTTGGTGTAGTCGTCCTTGGGGGCTTCGAAGATGCCCGCCACGGGCCCTTGTTCGCGGATGATGCCGTTGCGCATGACCACCACGCTGTCGGCGATTTCACCCACCAGGCCCAGGTCGTGGCTGATGAACAGCACGCTCATCTTGTGGCTGACCTTGAGCTTGCCCAGCAGCTCGAGAATCTGGCGCTGGATGGTCACGTCCAGCGCCGTGGTGGGCTCGTCGGCAATCAGCAGCTTGGGCTCGCAGGACAAGGCCATCGCGATCATCACACGCTGCTGCTGGCCACCCGACATTTCGTGCGGGTAGCTGGTCAAGCGTCGCTTGGGTTCGGGGATGCCGACCTCGCCCAGCAGTTCTTCGGCGCGTTTCAGCGCCGCGCTGCGACCCAGGCCCATGTGTTTCATCAGTGGCTCGCACAGCTGCTGGCCGACGTTGAACACCGGGTTCAGTGAACTCATCGGATCCTGGAACACACATGCGATTTCCTTGCCGCGCATGGCCTGCAGTTCGGCCAGCGTGCATTGCAGCATCTCCTTGCCGCGCCACAGGATGCGGCCGCTGCGCTCGGCGTTGTCGGGCAAGAGGTTCAGCACGCTCATGGCTGTGACGCTCTTGCCGCTGCCCGATTCGCCCACCAGCGCCACGGTGGTGTTTTCCGGGATGTCGAAGGACACGCCTTTGACGGCTTCGGCGCGCACGCCCTTGCCCATGCGGAAGGCGACCTTGAGGTCTTGAATCGAGAGCAGCATCAAAGACTCCGGTACGTCATACCAAGCAAACGCCGCGGAACCGGCTTTGCCGGACCGCAGGGGTTGCCCCCTTGAGGGTGAGCGCCGAAGGCGCTACGGGGGTGGTCATTCCAGTCCGCGCAGCTTGGGGTCCAGCGCATCACGCAGCGCGTCGGCCATCAAGGAAAACGCCGTCACGAACACGGCCATGAACAGCGTGGCCGCAGCCAGCTGCCACCAGTGGCCCAGGATCAGTTCGCTCTGCGCCTCGGCCAGCATCGTGCCCCACGACACCTGGTCCACCCGCACGCCCAGGCCCAGGTAGGACAGGATGACCTCGGCCTTGATGAAGCCCACCGTGAGCAGGCCCATGCGCACCAGCACGACGTGACTGACGTTGGGCAGGATGTGCTTGAACATGCGGCTCATGGTGCTGGCGCCGATGGCCTCGGCGCTGCGCACGTAGTCGCGGCTGGCGTGTTTGATGAACTCGCCACGCACCTGGCGATACATGCCGGTCCAGCCGGTGAGTGCCAGGATGATGACCACGCTCTCCACGCCGCGCCCCACCACGGCCGCGAAGGCAAAGATGAGCAGGATGTTGGGGATCGATTCGAAGACGTTGTACAGCCACTCCAGCGCGTCGCCCACCTTGCCACCGAAGAAGCCGCCGAAGGCGCCCATCAGCACGCCGATCAGGGTGGCCACCGCGGCCGCAGCCACGCCCACGAAGACACTGATCTCGGTGCCCTTGATGGCCTTTTGCAGCACGTCGCGGCCCAGGCGGTCGCCCCCGAAGGGCAGGGTCTGCGCCTTCACGGTTTCGGTGGTCTGGAACTGCTTGGCCTTTTCGTCCCACTCCTTGTAGCGCGGCGCCAGCGGGTCCACCGCCGACAAGTCGACATTCGGTCCCTTGGGCGTTTCGATGGCACCAGTGGCCTGCGGCGCAGCCGGGCCCAGCAGCGTGGGCGGTGCATTGGGCACGCCGGCCTCGACCTGCCAGTTCTTGGCCACCAGGCCCATGCCCGACAGCACGATGAGCAGGATGAACAGCGCCACGATGATCAGGCTGACGAGCCCCACACGGTCGGCCTTGAAACGGCGCCAGGCGGCGTGCCAGACCCCTTCGCTCTTCTGAAGTGCGCCGTCCATGGCGCCATCTGCTGGCAGAACCGCACTCATTCCAGTCGCTCCTCGGAAAACCGGGCAAGGCCGCAATCAAGCTTCCCGCCACGGAACCGGCTTCGCCGGTTCGTCAGCGGACGGCCCCCTTGGGGGGAAGCGAGCGCCAGCGAGCTTGGGGGCCTCATTTCAGGACGACTCGCGGGTCGGCGATCTTGTAAGCCAGGTCAGTGAGCAGGTTGATGCCCATGGTCAGCACCGCCAGGTAGATGGTCACCGCCTGGATGACCGGGAAGTCGCTGCGGTTCACGGCCAGCAGCACCTCGCGGCCGATGCCGGGGATGCTGAAAAAGACTTCGATCAGGAAGCTGCCGACAAAGATACCCGGCAGCTGCAGACCGATGTTGGTCAGGATCGGGATCATGGCGTTGCGCAGCACATGCCTGAACAGCACCACGCCTTCGGTCATGCCCTTGGCACGGGCAGTGCGCACGTAGTCCTGGCCCAGTTCATCGAGCAAGAAGCTGCGGTACAGGCGCGTCTGCGGCGCCAGGCCCACGGCCACGGCCAGCATCACCGGCAAAGGTGCGTAGACCAACAGGTTGGTCAGCAGGCTGTCGCTCCAGCCCTGCACCGGAAACCAGCCCAGCTGGAAGCCGAAGACGTACTGGCCGATGATCACGTAGACCAGGAAGCTGATCGACAGCGCGACCGTCGTCACGACCATGATCGTGCGGTCGGTCAGGCTGCCGCGGCGGTAGGCCACCCACATGGCAATGGGCAGTGCCAGCAGCACGTCGAGCACCAGGATCGGGATCATTACCGTCAGCGTGGCCGGCAGCCGGGTGGCGAAAAGGTTGCTGACCGCTTCGTTGGTGGCCCAGCTCTTGCCCCAGTCGAAAGTGACGATCTGCTTGACGAAGAGCCACAGCTGATACCAGACCGGCTCGTCCAGGCCCAGCTGCTGGCGAATGGCCAGCACCTGCTCGGGGCTGGCGTTCAGGCCGCCCAGCACCTCGGCCGGGTCGCCGCCGAAGTACTTGAAAAGAAAGAACACCAGCAGCACCACGCCCGCAAGCGTGGGAATCATTTGCCACAGGCGCCGTATGAGGTATGCGGCCATCGAGCCTGACTCCGGGGCGGCCGCTCTTGACGGCCGCCAGATTTTGGGATGGGCGAGTGTAGGGGTCGCTTCGGGGGTATTTGTCCGGTGATTTCCCCCCTGGCTTGCGGGTGATCGCCAGCAAGCCCTGTGCCTGCGGCGCACTAGACTGAGCAGTTCTTCCGTCAGCGGCGGTACATGCATGAACAAGACCTTGCCGCGCCTCTTGGCGCGGGTGCGGGCTGCGGCCCTGGCGGTCGCGATGGCCTGCGGCCTGGGCGCTGCCGCAACGGCCGCCGCTGCAGAGCCCGCGTCCGGTGCGCCCGGTGCTTCTGGCGCGTCTGGCGCGTCTGGCGCGTCTGGCGCGCCCAAGGTGCTGCGGCTGGCGCTGGCCAGCCGTGAGAACAACTTCGACCCGGCGCAGGTGTCCGACGTGATCTCGGCCGCGCTGGTGTCCAGCCTGTTCGATGCGCCACTCACCTACGACCACCTGGCCCGCCCGGCCCAGCTCAAGCCCAACACCGCGGTCGCCCTGCCCGAGGTGAATGCGGATTTCACACACTTCGTCTTCCGCATCAAGCCGGGCATCTTCTTTCCCGACCACCCGGCCTTCGGCGGCAAGCCGCGCGAGCTGGTGGCGGCCGACTACGTCTACTCCATCAAGCGCTACTACGACCCGGCCACACGAAGCCCCACGCTGTTTCACTACGAAGGTGCGGGCCTGCTGGGCATGAGCGAACTGCGCAAGCAGTCGCTGGACCAGAAAAAACCCTTCGACTACGACACCGAGGTGGCCGGCCTGCGCACGCTGGACCGCTACAGCTTCGAGCTGCGCGTGGCCCGCCCCGCGCCGCGCCTGCCCTACGTGCTGGCCAGCCCGGCGCTGGCTGGCGCACTGGCCCGCGAAGTGGTCGAGCAGAACCCCGGCACCATTGGGGAAAGACCCGTGGGCACCGGCCCCTTCAAGCTGGGCGCCTGGACCCGCGGCGCACGCATCGTGCTGGATCGCAACCCGGCGCATCGCCACAACGTCTACGACGCGCAGCCCAACGCAGACGATGTGGCAGGGCAGGCACTGGCGCGCCAGCTGCGTGGCCGCCAACTGCCCATGCTGGACCGCGTGGAAATCAGCATCATCGAAGAAGCGCAGCCGCGCTGGCTGGCCTTCTTGAACCAGCAGATCGACATGGTCGCAGTGCCGAATGAGTTCGTGAATCTGGCGGCACCGCGGGGCCAGGTGGCGCCCAATCTGGCCAAGCGCGGCGTGCGGCTGCACCAGGAAGTGGCAGTCAGCACCTGGTACACCTACTTCGGCATGGAAGACCCGGTGGTGGGGGGCTACGAACCGCACAAGGTGGCGCTGCGCCGGGCCGTGTCCCTGGCCTACGACGCGCAGCGCGAGATCGACCTCGTGCGACGCGGCCAGGCCGTGGTGCCGCAAACCATCCTGCCGCCTGGCATCCCAGGCCACGACCCCACGCTGAAGTCCGAGATGAGCGACTTTTCACTGCCCCGCGCCAAGGCGCTGCTGGAGATGTACGGCTACACCGACCGCGACGGCGACGGCTGGCGCGAGCAACCCGATGGCAAGCCGCTGGTGTTGGAATACACCAGTGAAACCTCGCAGCTGTCGCGCCAGTACCAGGGCCTGTGGCGAAAGGCCATGACCGGCCTGGGCGTGCAGATGAACTTCACGGTGCGCTCCTGGCAGGAAAACATCAAGGCCAGCCGCGCTGGCAAGCTGATGATGTGGGGCACCGGATGGGTTGCCGCCCTGCCCGACGCCAGCTACTTCCTGGACGTGATGTACGGCCCCAACAAGGGCATGTCCAACCACGCCCGATTCGACCTGCCGGCGGTGAATGAACTGCACCAGCGCCAACGGGTCATGCCCGACGGCCCCGAGCGTGCCGCCCTGGTGCAGCAGGCGCTGAAGCTGAGCCTGGCCTACATGCCCATGAAGGCCACCGCCCACCCCATCAACAGCTGGCTGACACACGCGCAGGTGCAGGGTTATGTGCCACACCCCTTCATCCGCGACTACTGGCGTTTCATGGACGTGGATGCCAGCGCCGTGGCGCACTGAAAAAGCTCGCGAGGACCGCATGAAGCTTCAACACCTCATCCGCACCGCCGCACTGGCCACGGGCCTTGCTGCCGCGTGGCTGGCGCCGCTGGCCGCGTGGTCCCAGGCGGCTGCCGAGGCGCCGCCCAAGATCCTGCGTTATGCCTTCCTGATAGCGGAAACGGGCTTCGACCCGCCGCAGATCACCGACCTGTATTCACGCACCGTGGCCAGCGGCATCTTCGACGCGCCACTGGAGTTTGAATTCCTGGCCCAACCCGCGCGCATGCGGCCCAACACGGCGGCGGCCATGCCCGAGGTCTCGGCCGACTTCAAGACCTTCACCTTCCGCATCAAGCCCGGCATCTACTTTGCCGACGACCCCGTGTTCAAGGGCAAGAAGCGCGAGCTGACCGCCGAAGACTACGTCTACAGCCTGAAGCGCCACTACGACCCGCAGTGGAAAAGCGGCAACCTCTACATCCTTGAAAACGCCAAGATCCTGGGCCTGAGCGAGCTGCGCAAGAAGCTCATGGACGCCAAGAAGCCCTTCGACTACGACACACCCGTTGAAGGCCTGCGCACGCTGGACCGCTACACCTTCCAGATCAAGCTGGGCGAGGCCACGCCGCGCTTTTTGTACAGCTTCACCGATGGCTCCTTCACCGGCGCGGTGGCCCGCGAGGTGGTGGAGTTCTACGGCGACAAGATCAACGGCCACCCGGTGGGCACCGGCCCCTTTTATCTGAAAGCCTGGACACGCAGCTCGCGCATCGTGCTGGCGCGCAACCCCAATTACCGCGAGGTGCGCTACGACGAGACCGCGCCGGCAGGGAATGAAAGGCTGCAGGCCGTGGCCGCGCAGTTCAAGGGCAAGCGCCTGCCGCTGATCGACGAGGTGCACATCTCCATCATCGAAGAGCCGCAGCCGCGCTGGCTGAGCTTCCTGAACGCCGAGCAAGACCTGATGGACCAGCTGCCAGCCGTGTTTGCGCCCACCGTCATCCCCAACAACCGCCTGGCGCCCAACCTGGCCAAGCAAGGCATCACCATGGTGCGCTATCCGCGCGCCGACGTGTCGGTCAGCTACTTCGGCATGGAGCACCCGGTGGTAGGCGGTTACGAACCGCACAAGGTGGCCTTGCGCCGTGCCATCAGCCTGGCGGTGGACCTGGAGCGCGAAATCCGCCTCGTGCGCAGCGGCCAGGCCATCCCGGGCCAGGGCATCGTGGGCCCCGAGACCTTCGGCTACGACCCGGCTTTCAAAAGTGAGATGAGCGACTTCAACCGCGGCCGCGCCAAGGCGCTGCTGGACATGCACGGCTGGGTGGACAAGGACGGCGACGGCTGGCGCGACCAGCCCGACGGCCAGCCCCTGGTGCTGGAATACGCCACCAGCCCCGACCAGACCAGCCGCGCGCTCAACGAGCAGTGGAAGCAGAACATGGACGCCATCGGCATCCGCATGGTGTTCAAGATTGCCAAGTGGCCCGAGAACCTGAAGAGCAGCCGTGCCGGCAAGCTGATGATGTGGGGTGTGGGCTGGAGCGCAGGCGCGCCCGACGGCGACACCTTCCTGGCCCTGGCCTACGGCCCCAACAAGGGCGGCGCCAACCACGCCCGCTTCAACCTGCCGGCATATGACGCGCTGTACGAAAAACAACGTGGCATGCCCGACGGCCCCGAGCGGCAGGCCGTGATGGACCAGGCCAAGCGCTTGCTCGTCGCCTACATGCCTTACAAGGTGCACGCACACCGTGTGTTCACCGACCTGGCCCACCCCTGGGTGGTGGGCTACCACCGCAACATCTTCGTGCGCGAGTTTTTCAAGTACGTGGACATCGACACCACCGAGCTGAAGAAGCGCGGCGGCGGCCAGCATTAGTGCATTCGCTCAGCATGAATCGGCCTGACCTGCTGGAGCTGGGCGCCGCGTTCACGCGTGAGGTGGTGGCCCTCAGGATCGGGTGGTGGCACAGGGTGGACGTGGCCCCGGGGGTGCGCCGCGCCGTCGGGCGCTGGACAAGCCAGGTACGCCAGGCACGCCAGGCAAAGCGAAACTGAGCCCATGCGCAGACGCCCCTTCATTGCCTCGCCGCTGGCCGCATGGCCTGCGCTGGCAGACACAGCCGGCGCCAGCACCCTCCGCGGCAATAAGCGCAAGACCCTGCACCTGGCCTTCGCCTCACCCGAGACCACCTTCGACCCACCGCAGACCAACAGCGACAGCAACACCAGCACGGTGCTGTCGCAGATTCTCGAATCGCCACTGTCCTTCGACTACCTGGCACGCCCGGTGCGGCTGGTCACCGCGACCGCCGCGTCCATGCCCGAGGCCAGCGCCGACGGGCGTGTGTTCACGGTGCGCCTGCAGCCCGGCATCTTTTTCGCCGACGACCCGGCGTTCAAGGGCAAGAAGCGCGAGCTGGTGGCGCAGGACTACGTCTATTCGATCAAACGTTTTTTCGACCCGCGCTGGAACTCGGCCGACCTCTACCTCTTCGAGTCGCTCAAGCCGCCCGGCCTGGGCGAGCTGCGTGAAAAGGCGCTGAAGGGGAAAAAGCCGTTTGACTACGACACCGAGGTTGAAGGCGTGCGGGCGCTGGACCGCTACACGCTGCGCATCACCCTGGGCGTGGGCGACCCCCGTTTCATCTACTTGCTGGCCACACCGGCCAACACCGGCGCGGTGGCGCGCGAGGTGGTCGAGTTCTACGGTGACGAAATTGGCGCCCACCCCGTGGGCACCGGGGCCTTCAGGCTGAAGAGCTGGCGGCGCGCATCGCGCATCGAACTCGAACGTTCGCCGCACTTCCGGGCCGTGGAATACACCGGCACGCCAGCATCCGAGCCGCTGGCGCAGCGCATCGCCGAACACCTCAAAGGCAAGACGCTGCCGTTGGCCGATGCCGTGGTCATCGACGTGGTGGAAGAAGACCAGCCGCGCTGGTTGAGCTTTTTGAACGGCACCTACCACTGGCTGTCGGTCCCCGGCAACTTTCGCCCGCTGGCCGCGCCGGGCGGGCAGATCGCGCCCTACCTGGCCAAGCGCGGTGTGAGGCTGCAAACCAGCCTGCAGCCCGACATGACGATGAACTTCTTCTACATGGCGCACCCGCTGGTGGGCGGCTACACGCCGGAAAAGGTGGCACTGCGCCGTGCCATCGGACTGGCTTTCGACGGCGACGGTTTTGTCCAGCACGTGCTGGGTGGTTTTGGCGTGCGCGCACAAAGCACCATCCCGCCTTTCACCAGCGGCTATGACGCGGCCTACAAAAGCGAGATGAGCGAGTTCAGCCCGGCGCGAGCCAAGGCCCTGCTCGACCTCTACGGCTACGTCGACAAAAACGGCGACGGCTGGCGCGAACAGCCTGACGGCAGCCCGCTGGTGCTGGTCATGTCCACGCAAAGCAGCCAACGCGACCGGCGCACCAACGAGATCTGGCGCCGCAGCATGGACGCGGTGGGGCTGAAGATGGAGTTCGACACCTCCACCTGGCCCGAGCTGCTGAAAAAAAGCCGCGCTGGCACGCTGATGATGTGGGGCTACTCCTGGAGCGCGACTTCACCCGACGGCGGCTTCTTCCTGGGCATCGCCTACGGCCCCAACGCCAGCGAGTCCAACGACCCGCGTTTCACGCTGCCCGCCTTCGACCGCCTGTTCGAAAAACAACGCGCCCTGCCCGATGGCCCGGAACGTGAAGCCGTGATGCGCCAGGCCAAAGACCTGCTGGTGGCCTACATGCCCTTCAAGGTGCTGTTGCACAACCTGGCGCTGGACGTGGTGCAGCCCTGGACGCAGGGCTACAGGCGCCACCCGTTCATGCGCGACATCTGGCGCTTTGTGGACCCTGGTGAAGGGCCCGCAAGCCGGGGGCCAGCATGACCGTCCGGTTGCCCACCCCCCGCATCACGCTGTACCAGCAGTGGCTGGCGCGTGAACGCGGCCTGCACTTCGACAGCTATGACGCTCTCTGGCGCTGGAGCACCACCGACCTGACAGGGTTCTGGGCCTCGATCTGGGACCACTTCGACATCCAGTCGCCCACGCCCCGCCACTGCGTGCTGGAAGCCGCCGTGATGCCCGGTGCGCGCTGGTTTCCGGGTGCACAGGTGAACTACACCCAGCATCTGCTGCGCCACGCCAGCGCGGCGCACGCCGCCGGTCACCCAGCCATCGTGTTCCAGAACGAACGCATGGCCGAACCGGTGGCCATGAGCTGGCCTGAGCTGCAGCAGCAGGTGGCCACTTTTGCGCTGCGCCTGCAAGCCGCGGGCGTGGTGCGGGGCGACCGTGTCTGCGCCTACCTGCCCAACACGCCGCATGCGGTGGTGGCCTTCCTGGCCTGTGCCGGCGTGGGCGCCATCTGGAGCGTGTGCAGCCCCGACATGGGCCCGGTGGCGGTGCTCGATCGCTTCCGACAGATCGAGCCCAAGGTGCTGGTGGCCGTGGACGGGCAGGTCTGGGGCGGCATCACACACGACCGCCGCGCGGTGCTTCGCGAGGTGCTGGCTGCGCTGCCTTCGGTGCAGCACCTGGTGCTGCTGGCCGACGTGGACCCTTCAGCGCGCGCCGCCGACTTTGCTGCGCCCGGTTTGAAGACCCACGAATTTGTCGACTGGGTCTGCGCCGCCAGCAGCGCCGGCGCGGCCGTCAGCGCAGAAAACTGGCAACCCGCCTGGCTGCCCTTCGACCACCCGCTGTGGGTGGTGTATTCCAGCGGCACCACGGGCCTGCCCAAGCCCATCGTGCACGGCCATGGCGGCATCCTGCTGGAGACACTGAAGGGCGGCGTGCTGCACAACGACGTGGCGCCTTCGGCGGCCAGCGGGGACCGCTTCCACTGGTTCAGCAGCACCAGCTGGATCATGTGGAACATGCAAGTCGGCGCGCTGCTGGGCGGCACCACCATCTGCATCTACGACGGCAACCCGGGCGGCCCGGCGCCGGCCAGCGGCCGGCCGGCCGACTGGGGCACGCTGTGGCGCTTTGCGGCGGCCACCGGTGTAACCTGGTTCGGCGCCGGCGCGGCCTTTTATGCCAGCTGCCTGAAGTCCGGCGTGGTGCCGCAAGACGAAGCCGATCTGGGCCGGCTTCGTGCGATAGGCAGCACGGGCAGCCCGCTGTCCGACGCGTGTTACGACTGGATCTGGCAGCACTTGCCGCGCCAGGCCGACGGCCAGCCGATCTGGCTCAACCCCATCAGTGGCGGCACCGACTTCTGCGGCGTCTTTGTCGGCGGCAACCGCACGCTGCCGGTGACCCCGGGTGAAATGCAGTGCAGCTTTCTGGGCGCGGCTGTGCAGGCTTTCGGCGAGGACGGCCGGCCCTTGCTGAACGAAGTGGGCGAGCTGGTGTGCACGCAGCCCATGCCGTCGATGCCGCTGTACTTCTGGAACGACCCGGACGGGCGCCGCTATCACGAGAGCTATTTCGACATGTTCCCCGGCGTGTGGCGCCACGGCGACTGGATCCGCCTGGTGCCGCACCCCGAATCGGGCTCGCGCGGGGCCATCATCTACGGCCGCAGCGACGCCACCATCAACCGCCACGGCATCCGCATGGGCACGGCTGAGCTGTACCGCGCGGTGGAAGCGCAAACCGAGGTGCTGGACAGCCTGGTGGTAGACCTGGAATACCTGGGCCGCGAAAGCTGGATGCCGCTGTTCGTGGTGCTGCGCGAAGGCCTGACACTGGACGAGGCGCTGGAAAAACGTCTGCGCGGCGCCATACGCAGCGCGCTGTCGGCGCGCCATGTGCCCAATGACATCTTCCAGGTGGCGGCCATCCCGCGCACGCTGTCGGGCAAGAAGATGGAGCTGCCGGTGAAGAAGCTGCTCATGGGGGCTGCCCTCGAGAAGGTGCTCAACCCCGACGCCATGGCCAATGCCGAGTGCGTGGCCTGGTTTGTGGACTTTGCGCGGCGGCGCCAGGCGGCCGGCGCCTGACGCTCGCCCCGGCAAGACGATCAGCTGGGCAGCGCGACGATGGTCACGCGGCGGTTCTCGGGCGATGCCGGCTGGCTGGGGTTCATCAGCGCGCTGGAACCCTTGCCCACGGCGTTGACACGCCCGGCGTCCAGGCCGTGTGAACCCATCAGGTAACCGCGCACACTTTCTGCACGGGCCTGGCTCAGCTTGAGGTTCAGCTCTTCGCTGCCACGCGGGTCGGCGTGGCCTTCGATGTTGAAGCGCACCGCTGCCAGCTTGTCGGACTTCATGGCACCGGCCAGCACGTCCAGCGCACGCTTGGCGTCACCGGTCAGGTCGGCCGAGTTGGTGACGAAGGTGACCAGGATCGAAGCCCGGCCCGGTTGTGCTGCTGCACCCGCCGCGCCTGCAGCCGCCGCCGCAGCGGGGCGCACGCCAGCCTTCCAGCTGCGGGTGCGCACACCGTCGGCCCCCGACGCCGCGCCGTCTGGCGCCGCCGCCGGCGCCAAGGCGTCGATCAGCGCCTGCTGGGTGACCTGACCTTCACGCAGCACCTTTTCCTGGGCGTGTACGGCACCGGTCCCAAGGGCGGCGGCCAGGGCCAACAAGGCAAGTTTGGAGCTGATGTTCATGGTGGACTTTCGGGTGTGACGGTTATGGGTGGAATGCTACGCCTCGGGCGGCCGGGCCGACAGGGGGCCGACAGGGGGCAGCAGGGGGTTCAGGCAGTGCGCTGCGGCTTGGCCAGCGTCTTCAGGGCAAATCGGCCGTCATTTTCAAACAGCCAGGCTTCGACGAGGCCTTCGGTACGCAACAACTGACGCGCCTTCGGGCTCAGGCCCACGGGCACTGGCAAGCGGGCGACGGATTGCAGCGCAGCGCGGGTCATTTCGGGCTGATCGGGGTTGTCGCGAAAAACCTCGGCCTGCCACTCGTTGTTGTCGCCCAGCTTGATGCGCAGCACCACCACCGCGCGCAGCATGGGCTGCGGGCGATCGTTGTGCACCTGGGCGGCGGAGTTCAGGTAGACGGCGCGGGCAAAGTCGGCCTTCACCTGGTCGGCGCTCTGCGCCTGCGCCGGGGCCATACCCAGCAGCGCCACCGAGACGGCCGTGGCGGCCACGGCAGCGGCGACGGCAGCAACAACAGGTGCGAAGGTCTTGGCGATCGTGTTCATCTGGGCTCTCCTGGGGTGGCGCCGAGCGGTGTGCTTGGCATGGGTGCTATTTCGCCACCTGCGGCCCGGACTGAACAGGACACCAAGGTATACGTGCCTGGGCTTTGCCGGTATACCTTGGTACCGTGTGCCTCGGTTCGTGAACTCTTCAACATCCGGCATCCTCCACCCTGATGAACACGCCCATGAACCCCCACGGCTCGCTGCTCCTGGCCGACGACCACGGCCTGGTGCGCCACGGCTTGCAACTGCTGCTGGCCGATGTGCTGCCGCACTTGCGGGTGCAGCTGGCCGGATCGCTGGCCGAGACGGTGAAGTTGCTGCAGACCGCCGGCCGCTTCGACCTGGTGCTGCTGGACCTGACGCTTTCCGACGTGCATGGCATGGCGGGCCTGCGCCGCCTGCGAGAAGACTTTCCTTATGTGCCGGTGGTCATCCTCAGCGCGCAGGACGACCGCGACACCGTACTGGCCGCGCTGGACGCTGGCGCCATGGGCTTCATCAGCAAGGCCGCTTCGCCCACCGAGCTGAAGGAAGCACTCAACCGCGTGCTGGTGGAACACCGCATCCACCTGCCGCAAAGTGTGTCAGGCGGCATGGCCGCGGTGCCGTCTTTCGGTGCAGACGGTGGTGGCGGGCGCGAGCTGTCCGAGCTGTCGGCCCTGGGCCTGACCGAGCGCCAGATCGAGGTGCTGGGCTATGTGGTTCAGGGCCTGCGCAACAAGGAAATCGCGCGGCTGCTGGACCGCAGCGAGGTGGTGGTAAAAAAACACGTCACTGCCACGCTGCAAGCGCTGGGCGCACCCAACCGCACCAAGCTGCTGGTGCTGCTGAGCCAACGCGGCTACCGCGTGCCGTCGATGCGCCCGGTCGCCCAGGAATGACCGAGCAGGGCGTGCGCGACCGACCGGCGCGGGGCCCTGCGCAGAATGGCACGGCGCAGACAGGCACGGCGCAAACCATCAGCGAACAACTGCCCCGCCGCCGCCGCCGCCTGGGCCTGGCGCTGGTGGCCGTGGGCGTGGTGGCCTTGTCGGCACAGACCTGGGGCGCGTGGGTGCTGCCCTATGACGTGTCGGTGCTGGAAGCCATTCGGCGGCTCACCCGTTCACCTCATCTGGCAGAAGCGCAGCTGGCCTGGGGCTGGGCGCTGCTGTCCCTGGCGCTGCTGGCCGGGCTGGCGCGCAGCGCCCGACCCTGGCCCGGGCTGGCGCTGTTGTGCGGCGCCGCGCTGGGTTCGGTGCATGCCGCCATGGGTGGCGGCGCGGCGTCTTTGGCCATGCTGCTGCTGGTGGGGGTGGCCAGTCTGGGCTGGCATGCCTGGCGCGAAGGCGGCCTGGCACTGCTTTTGGCCACCGCCGCGGCCAGCGTGGCCTGGGAGTTGGCCTTCACCCGCTACCCCACGCTGTGGCTGGTGACGCCCGTGTTGCTGGGCATGTTTGTGTGGATCGACCTGCAGCACATGCGCGCCAATGACCGGCGCCTGTTCGGCGCCCTGGCCGAGCGCGACACGCTCATCACCAGCCTGGACCAGCGCACGGCCGAATTGACCGAACTGCAAGGCGCACGCACCCAGTTGCTGGCCAGCATCAGTCATGACCTGCGCCAGCCGCTGCAGGCCGTGCGGCTGTATGCCGAGGCGCTTCAGGCCGCCGGCACTCAGGGAGGCGACAGCCACAGCACCGCCCGCCGCGCCGAACTGCTGCGCCAGCAGATGCGTGCGGCCGACGACGCGGTGGCCATGCTCGACCAGTTCAGTGAGTTCAGCGCCATCGAACAGGGCGCGCTGCAGTCGCACCCCGAACTGGTGGACGTGCGCGACGTGCTGGACGGTGTGGCCGCCAGCCTGCAGGCCACGCACCCGCCCGCGCTGTTGCGGCTCAGCGTGCACGGCCACCACCAATGGCTGCACACCGACCGCACACAGCTTGCGCGCCTGGTGCAGAACCTGGCCGGCAACGCCGTGCGCTACAGCCTGGGCGCGCAAGCCGGGCAGCCGGCGCGCGTGGTGCTGGCCGTGCGCCCGCAGCGCGCCGCAGACGGCAGCGCCGGGCTGGTCATCGACGTCGTGGATAACGGCCGCGGCATCCCGGCCGACAAGTTGCAGGCGGTGTTCGAGCCCTATGTGCAGTTGGGTGACGGTGGCGGTGCATCACAAGGTGCGTCGCGTGGCGGTCGCGGCCTGGGCCTGGCCATCGTGCGCGGCCTGGCCACGCAGCTGGGCCTGAACCTGGCGCCCTTGCGCAGCACGCTCGGCCGTGGCACCCGCTTTCGCGTGCTGGTACCGGCTTCGCTGCGCCGGCCCGGCCCGCAGGTGGCCGACTCGGCGCTGGCGCAAGCGCCCGACGTCACCCGGCTGGACGGCTGGCTCCTGGCCTTGCTGGACGACGAGCCCGGCCCGCGAGCGGCCCTGCGCGCGGCGCTGGAGGGTGCGGGCGCAACGATCGTCGATGCCGGCTCGCTGACGCAGCTGAAGTTGCGTCTGGACGAAGAGCCGCGCTTCCCCGACGCCTTGGTGTTCGACCTCGACCTGGGCACCGGTCAGTCCGACGGCGTGGCGGCCGTGACCGAGCTGCGCGCCGAATGGGAAACGGTGGTGCCGGCCGTCATCGTCACCGGCCGCATCTCGGCCATGGGCACGATGCCGCTGCCCAAGCGCTGCCTGTTGCTGGGCAAGCCCGTGGCACTGGCCACGCTGGTGGACACTTTGCAGCGCATGGCGCCCAAGAACGGGCCGCTGGCCGGCGCATCGCCCGTGGTTGCCCGCACAGGCACGGGCCCAGTGGGCACTGTGACGTGAATCGTGGCCGGTATCCCACGGGATCATTCGGCACACTCCGGCTTCGTTGTCCAATGTCCTCACGGTGGCGCTGCGCCTGCATCTGCAGACGCAGACGCAGCCACTGCCGCAGGCCCACCCAGGAAGGAAAGCACCATGACCCACTCCCTACGACACCTGGCCCTTGCCACCATCGCGCTGGCGATGTGGTGGAACGGCTCGGCCAACGCGCAGGCCTCGGGCGGCTTCGAACTCATCACCGCCGCCGAAGCCCGGCAAGAAGCCAAGGCCGAGCTCGAGGCGCCACCCGTGATCCGCTCGCGCCAGGTGCCGCCGCCGCGCCCCAACGCGCCCGGCATCCGCGTGCTCACGCCCAATGCACCCGGCACGCCGGTGGCCGCGCCGCTGCGCATCGAGGTGGCCTTCACGCCCACGCCAGGCACCCGCATCGTGCCGTCAACGTTTCGCGTGCTGTACGGCCTGCTCAAGATCGACCTCACCGAGCGGCTGCGCCAACACGCCACGGTGACCGAGACTGGCGTCGTGGTCGACCGCGCCGTGGTGCCCGACGGCCAGCACCGCCTGATCCTGCAGGTGGCCGACGACCAGGGCAACATGGCTGAGCAGGAGCTGCGCATCCGTGTCGGAGCGGCTTCATGAAACGGCGGGCTCCGGCCCGTGCGCTGTGGCTGGCCGGCCTCACGGCTTCGCTGCCGGCGGCAGCCCAGGCGCCAGCTGGGGCGCCGGCGACCAGCGAGTCTGCAGCGGACCCCAAGGCCAAGGTCTCGCCGCTGCTGGGGCAGGTGCTGGGACGGGTGCTGCCGGCCACACAAGAATCGCCCTCCGCTGAGATCGGCCTGTTCCGGCGCCTGGCACAGCAGCAAAAAACCAGTGTGACCGGTGGTGCAGGTGCCGCTGCTGCGGCCCATGCCGACAAACCCCGCGCGGCCGGCGGTGCGCCGTCGGCCATCCTGCCGGCCTTGGGCTATGCCATGGAGCAGTTGGACCCGAACAGCTTTGCGGTGTTGCGGCCCGTGCCCGTGGGCGGCAGCGGCGCGGTGCTGCGCACGGGTGATGTTTTTGTGCTGCAGTTTTCCACCAGCCTGCCGGGGCAGGTGCGGCTGGAGAACATCGACCCGCAGGGTCGCGTGGCCGACCTGGGCACCTACACCGTGATGGTGGACCAGCTCAACCGCATCCCACGCGACAAGGGCATCCAGCTGCAGGGCCAGCCCGGGCTGGAACGCTTGCGCTTTTACTTCTATCCTTGCCTGCCGGCTGAAGCGGCCGGCAAGCGCTGGGTCGTCGAATTTCAAGGGCGCTTGCCGGCCTGTGCGGCAGCGCCTTTGCAGCAGACCGCGCAAACTGCGCAGGGCGGCAGTTCACGATCGTTTGGTGTCGTGACACCCAGGACACTGGTCAACCTGACCCAACCCGACCGACACCTGGCCTTTGCCGGGAGCAACGAATACCAACCCGGAGAGGTGACCCTGATGGAAGCGCAGATCCGGCACGAGGGACGGAACCATGGCCGTTGAACCTGTGCGCCACGTTGCCTTGCTGCGCCTGTTGATGCGTGCCCAGGCGGCTGTTGTGGCGCTCGCAGCCTCTACTCTGCTGGTCAGCCCTGCTTTGGCGCAGCCCGGTGCGGCTGCCGGGCCGGCAGCCGCACCGGCCACACGCGACATGATCGAGGCGCTCAAGCCCGGCCGCCAACGCAACCTGGTTGTGCGGCAGACCACGCCCGACGCACCAGGCCCGGTGGCACCGCCTGCCTTGCCACCCCAGGCTTCGGTGAACCCCGCACCGGCACCGACCCCGGCCAAGCCACCGCCCGCCACGGGCCCGATGGCACCGCCGCCCGTGACCACGGCGACGCCGGGTCCGCCACCTGCTCCCGCCACGCCACCGCCTTTGGCGCCTACCCCCGCACCGACAATAGGCGAGCCGCCACCCAGTCTGTCTCTGGCCATCCAGTTCGAACTCAACTCTGCACGGGTGCGGCCAGAGAGCGGCGAAGTGCTGGGCAACCTGGTCGCAGCCATGATGTCGCCCGACCTCAAGAACAACCGCTTTGTCATCGAAGGCCACACCGATGCCCGTGGCAATTTCGCCGCCAATCGCACGCTGTCACAGCAGCGCGCCGACGAGGTGCGTCTTTTCCTGGTGGCTCTGGGTGTGCATCCCGCGCGCCTGAAGGCGGTGGGCAGAGGGTCCAGCGAGCCTGCCGACCCGCGCAACCCCTTGTCCGCAGACAACCGCCGCGTGCGTGTGGTGACCCTCGAATGAAACCCACCGTTTTGCCCCTGCCACTCCCGACTGGCAGCACCCCTTGTGCCCCGCGCGTGCTGGCCACCGCGCTGCTGGCCACGAGCCTGCTGCTCGCGCTGCAGGCACCGGCATCCGCACAGCCCCAGCCGACGGAGCGCAACACACGCCACGCGCTGGTCATCGGTATCGGCGAGTACCTGGTGGCAGAAATCCCCACGCTGCAGGGCGTACGGCACGACATGGTCAGTGCGCGTCGCATCGCCGCGGCCATGGCCATCCCTGAAGCCAATGTGCGCATGCTGCGCGACCACGAGGCCACGGCCGACCGCATCCGCAGCGAGATCACCGCGCTGAATGCGCGAGTGGCCGACGGCGACCGAGTATTCGTTTACTACTCCGGGCACGGCACACGCTGGTCCGACCCCGGCAGCAGCAGCGGCGCCTGCACCGAGGGCCTGATGGCCAGCGACGGCCAGGTGCTGACCAACGCCGAACTGGGCCAGCGTCTGGCGCCGCTGGCACAGCGCGCCGACAAGATGCTGGTGTTCTACGACGCCTGCTTCTCGGGCGGCGTGGCCGGGGCGCCGTTTCGCACACGTTCACTGCGCATGGGCGAGTCCGCCATCACGCCAAAGTTCACCTTTGCCAACGCACCTGCGCAGTGTTCGCAGCCCAGCAACTTCCGCACACGCAGCCTGGCGCTGGTGATGCAGCAGCAGCAGGCGCTGCCGCAGAACGTGGTGCACATCGCTGCCAGCCGGCCCGATGAAGTCAGTTTCGACAGCAGCACCCACGGCGGATTTGCCACCGTGGGGTGGCGCGACTGCCTGCTGGGCCAGGCACAGGACCTGGACGGCAGCGGCGCCATCACGGTGGATGAGGTCACGCGCTGCGCACAAGCCAAGGTCACCGCCGGTCTGGCCGGGCAGCCGGGCATCCTGGGCCAGCAGATGACGGTGGCTGGCAACGCCAGCTTCGTGCCGGCGTGGATGGGCGCGGCCTTTGTGGCCCCGACGGCTGTGGTGGTGCCTGTCGTAGCGCCCGTGGTTGCGCCGGTCGTGGCACCGACGCCTGCCACACCCCCGCCAGCTCCCCCGCGCGCCGCCACTCCGGCAGAAGTCCTGGCCGAGATGCACAAGCAGCGCGACGGCAACCGCCGCGTCGTGGCCACCGTGCGCCAGCCACAGCTGAAGATCGGCGTCGATACGCTGCAGCTGGACGTGACCCCGGCGCGCGACGGCCACCTGTATGTCGCGCTGGCCGGCTCCGACGGCCAGAGCCTGTACCTGCTTTACCCCAACGAACTGGCCACTGACAACCGCGTACGCGCCGGACAGCGAGTCAGCCTGCCCGGCGCCGGCTGGGAGGTAGTGGCCGGCGGCCCGGCCGGCACCGAGACGCTGCTGGTGATGGTGACCGACGCGCCGCGCGACCTGCGCGCGCTCGGGCAAGAGAAGGCCGGCCCTTTCATGAAGACGCTGCTCGACGCCGAGGGCCGCGCGCGGCTGCAGTGGATCTTGTCCAACGGCACGCCGGCCGCAGGCTGCGGCCGGCCTGGCGCCGCGCCGTGCTCTGACGCCTTCGGCGCGGCGCTGCTCACGGTGCAAGCCGTCCGATAGCCCTGCGCGCCGCGCTGCCGCTGCCCAGGGCCGGCGCCACCGAACCTGGCGCTGCGCGGGTGGCGCTGGTCATCGGCAACGCGGCCTACGCGATGGGCCCGCTGGTCAAGCCGACCAAGTAGGCGCGGGCGATTTCCGGTTTGTTGCACGAGATCGGCTTGCCGGTGGTGGAAGCGCGCGACGCCGGCAGGGCGCAGATGGAATCGGCCATCGACCGGCCAGCACCACGACCAGGGGCCTGGCGCCGGTGGACGAGCCGCCCGGCACCTTCTTCGCCGACGCCCCTGCGCAAGGCCACGTGGCCGAAGACGGCAGCGCGCAAGACGGCAACGGCCTGTGCACACGCTTCGCTGCTGCAGCATCTGCAGCATCTGCAGGAGTTGCAGCGAACCACTACGACTACCGGGTCGCGGGGCTCGTCAGCTGAGCGCTCAGCAGTCGGCCAGCGCCACGATGGCGCCCACCGGCACCGCGCCCGATTGCCGTTGCGTTTCGACCCCGCCCTTCAGCCGCACCAGCGTGGGGAGGCTGCGGATGCCAAAACGCTGGCTCAGGCCCGGGTTGTCATCGCTGTTCACCTTCACCATCAGCGCCTGGCCCTGCGTCTGTGCGGCGGCCTGCTTGAAGGCCGGCGCCATCATCTGGCAGGGGCCGCACCAGGCGGCCCAGAAGTCCACCACCACTGGCAGCTTCGTGGCGCCGGTCACGGCGTCGAAGTCGGCATCGGTCAGATCCAGCACCTGACCCTGCAGCAGCGGCTGCCCGCACTTGCCGCAGTTGGGCGCGTCGTCGATGCGTACTGCCGGCAGGCGGTTGGTGGCGCTGCAATGGGGGCAGGGCAGCTGAATGCGGGTGTCGTTCATGCTGGACAAATGGGTGCGGCGCGGCGCGATTTCAAGCCAGCTTCAGGCGCTGTGCCAGCGCGTCGCCCACAAACCGCATGAAGGCCCGCACGCGCGCGGTTTCGCGCAGGTCGGGGTGCGTCAGCATCCACACCGGAACGCTCAGATCCGGGATCACCTCCGACACCGGCACCAGCTCAGGCAGGCGTGTTTCCATGAAGGTGGGCAGGATGCCCACACCGACGCCCGTGCGCAGCATGGCCCCGACCGCATTGAAGATGTCCACCCGCACGCGCACCTGCGTGGGCAACAGGTGCTGGCGCATCCAGCGGTCGTAGACACGGTGCACACTGTCACGCTCGAAGGCCACCCAAGGTGCGCTGTGCAACAGGTCGGGCAGCGGCGTCACGGTCTGCGGCAGGTGGCTGGCGCCGAGCAGGGCGTAGACGCGGCAGTGCGTGAGCCCCAGCTGTCGGCCCACCAGGTGGTCGGCCACGTTGGCCGACAGGCGCAGCGCCACGTCGGCCTGCAGTTGCGTCAGCCCGGGTGCGTTGGCTTCGCGGCGCGCCAGGTCCATCAGCACCGCGTTTTCAATGACCTCGACCTCGATGCCCGGGTAGGCCACCGCAAAGTCGGCCAGCGGCTGCGGCAGCAGGTGTTCCATCACGACAAACGCGGTGCTCAGGCGCAGCACGCCCGTCAGTTCGCGGTCGCGGCCCAGCACGCGGCGTTCGATTTCGTCGGCCTGATCGGCCATGCGGCGGGCTTGCTCCAGCACCGCCACGCCGGCCTCGGTGGGGTGCCAGCCGCCACGCGTCCGTTCAAACAGCCGCGCACCCAGCGCGGCTTCCAGCGCGTCAAGCCGACGTTGCACGGTGGTGGCGTTCACGCCCAGGCGCCGTGCCGCTGCGGCCACCGAGCCCAGTTGGCCCACCGCCAGCGCGTGGCGCAAGTCACTCCAGTCCAGTTGCGACATCCAGCCTCTGCCCAATCTGCAAAAGTGCAGACTCTACTTGCAGACTGCCGCGTTGTTTGCGCTGACGCAAGTGCCTAAAGTGGCGTCTCGGTTCAAACCCTGACCCATGGACTCGCACAACCCCACTCCGCCGCCGCTGCGCCTGCTGGAACGCCCCGTTCGCAGGCCCGCCCCGGCAGGGCGCGCGCCCCGTCCGCAGTCGCCGGTCGAGACGGCGTGGTGGCTGCGCTGGCTGGGCTTGCGCGTGGCACGCAAGGACTGAAGTCTGGCCCCGGTTTGCCGATTGCGAGCGGGCTTGAGGTGCTGCGGGGAATAATCGCCCCAACCCAGCCGTATCCCTGTCATTGGACGCCCCGCCCGCCTTCCGCCGCCAGTTGCTGGACGCCTTGCCGCGGCTGCGCCGCTACGCACGAGCCCTGACCTTCGACGCGGCGGCCGCCGACGACCTGTCGCAGCAGGCACTCGAACGTGCCCTGGTGCACTGGCGACAATTTGACCCGCAGCGAGAACTGGGCGTGTGGCTGCTGTCGATCGCGCACAACGCGCACCTGGACACGGTGCGCCGGGATTCCCGCATGACCGTCACCGACCCCACTGAACTGCAGCGTGTGCAGGACGAAAACCAGGCCGACAACAGTCACACGCTGGGCTTGCGCATCGACCTGGAAGCCGCGCTGGCCCGTCTGCCGCCCGAGCAGCGCCAACCGCTGTTGCTGGTGTGCGTGGAACAACTCAGTTATGCCGAAGTGGCCGAAGTGCTGCACATCCCCATCGGCACGGTGATGTCGCGTGTGTGCCGCGGCCGCGCTGCCTTGCGCAACTTTCTTGACGCGCCGTCGCGCCAGGCCCGGCCAGAAGCCGGTGCTCAGCTCAAGCGGGTGGTCTGACCATGGACGGCATGAACGAAGAACAACTCAGCGCCTATGTCGACGGCGAGCTGTCGGGGCTGGACTTGACGCAGGTCGAGGCCTGGCTGCGCGACCACCCCGAAGACCAGGCCCTGGTAGAAGCCTGGCGCGAGGACCGCGAAGCACTGGCCACCCTGTTCGGCCCGGTGCTGCAAGAACCCCTGCCCGACGCCCTGCGCGATGCGGTGTGGCGCCGACGCGCGACGCCGCGCTGGGCCATGGCCGCCGCTGCAGCCGGCTTGCTGCTGACCGGTGCGCTGGGCGGAGGTGCCGGGGTCTGGCAGTGGCAGCAACAGCAGTGGTCACAACAACTGGCGCAACAGAACAGCCAGTGGGCCGCAGGCACGGCCCAGGGCTGGGTGCAGCGCGCCAGTTATGCCCACAAGGTGTATGTCGCCGAACCGCGCCACGCGGTGGAAGTCAAGGCCCAGGAAGAACACCTGTCGCGCTGGCTCACGCGCCGCATCGACATCCCGGTGAAGCTGTTCGACCTGCACGCGCAGGGTTATGAACTTGTCGGCGGCCGCCTGCTGCCCGACGGCCCCGGCAAGAGTGCGCAGTTGATGTACCAGGCCACGAATCCGGAACCCGCAAAGGACGGCACACAGCCGACCCCGCCACGCCGTGTCACCGTCTACCTGCGCAAGCCCGAGGCCGGCACCGATGCCGCCTTCCGCTACGAACAGCACGGCCCGGTGGGCATGTTCTACTGGGTCGAGGCCGGCGCGGGTTATGCGCTGGTGGGCGAACTGCCCAGAGAAACGCTGCTGGCGCTGGCGCAGGCCATCTACCGCCAGCTGACACCGGGCTCGGGGACGGCCCCTGGCGCAGCCCCACCGCCCGCGGCTCCCAGCGGCAAGGGCAGCAAGCCCGGCTGACACCACCGGCTCCTTGGCGTTGCGCCGCCAGGGCGCTGCCTAGAATGCCCGCATGCCCTCCCTGCCGCGGCTGACCGCGCTGCACCGACTTGCCGCCGTCACCCTGCTGGGCTTCGCCTCGGGCCTGCCGCTGGCGCTGACCGGCCAGGCCATGCAGGCCTGGCTGACGGTGGACGGCATCGACCTGGCGACCATCGGATTCCTCAGCCTGGTAGGCCTGCCCTACACCTTCAAGTTCCTGTGGGCACCGTTGATGGACCGCTTCGAGCTGCCGCTGCTGGGCCGCCGGCGCGGCTGGCTGGTGCTGACGCAACTGGCGCTGGCGGGCGTGCTGCTGGCGCTGGCCGAATCGCCACCCAGGGACTCGATCCGCGTCTTTGCGCTGCTGGCGGTGCTGCTGGCCTTTGTCTCGGCCTCGCAGGACGTGGTGGTGGACGCCTACCGCACCGACCTGCTGCCACCACCCGAGCGCGGCATGGGCGCTTCGCTCAACGTCATGGGCTACCGGCTGGCGATGATCCTGTCGGGTGGCATTGCCTTCATCTGGACCGACCCCAACCAGGGCGGTGGCTGGGACTGGCCTGCGGTGTACCGCTTCATGGCGCTGCTGATGGTGGGTGCGGCCGCGCTGTCGGCGCTCATCCTGCCGCGCCTGCCGCGCCTGCCGACGCAGGACATGCCCAAGGCCAAGGCCGGCCACGACCTGCGCGGGTTTGCCGCCGTGCTGGTGGCCGTGGCGACAGGTGTGTGGCTGACCGACCAGTTCGGCGGCGCCATCGCCCGCGCCACCTTGGGCCCGCTGCTGGCCGGCGGCACCCTGCCCGAGGCCTTGCAAAAACGCTGGGTCGATCTGGCCGCGCTGCTGCTGGGCATCGCCTTCACGCTGCCCTTGGCTGCCTGGGCCGCACGCAAAGCCCGCTTCGACACGCTGCTGGGCGGCCTGAACAGCTACTTCAGCCAGCGCGGCGCGGCGGCCTTCCTGCTGTTCATCGTGCTCTACAAGCTGGGGGACGCCTTTGCAGGTTCGCTGATGACGGCCTTCCTGCTCAAGAGCATGGCCTACACCTCGGCCGAAGTGGGCGTGGTCAACAAGGTGCTGGGCCTGTGGATGACGATCGGCGGCGCTTTGCTGGGCGGCGCGTTGATGCTCAAGCTGGGCCTGTGGCGCAGCCTGATGTTGTTCGGCGTGCTGCAGCTGCTGTCCAACCTGGGTTTCTGGTGGCTGGCGGTCAGTGGCAAAGGTGTGTTGCCCGGCACCGTGCTGCCGGCCTTCGATTGGGGCTTTGTTCAGCTGGCCACACCCACGCCAGTGGACGGCGGCCTGCTGATGGTGGTGGCCTTCGAGAACATCAGCGGCGGCATGGGCACCGCGGCCTTCGTGGCTTTCCTGATGAGCCTGTGCAACCAGCGCTTCACGGCCACGCAGTACGCGCTGCTCAGCGCCTTTGCGTCGGTGGGGCGTGTCTGGGTCGGGCCGCTGGCGGGGGTGCTGGCGCAAAGCATCGGCTGGCCCAGCTTCTTCCTCGTCAGCACCGTGCTGGCGGCGCCCGCGCTGGTGATGCTGTGGTGGCTGCGGGACAGCGTGCGTGCGCTGGACGCGCCGCCGCCGGGCAGCGTGGCTGTGGACGACTGAGCCTGCCACTCAGCCCTCGGCGGCAGCCCGCCACACGGCAGGTGGGGCCACCGCACCCGCTGCCTAGAATCCGCAGCAGATGAACCCCCATACCGTCGTCACGCCACACACGGGTTGCGCCATGTGTCATCTGCGCTCGCACTCGCGCCGCAGCTTCACTGCGGGGCTGGCCAGTGCAGCACTGGCTGCGGCCGCCGGGCCCGGCGCCGCACTGGCGCAGCAGTCCAGCGCTGGCGGCGTGCGAGAGGACGTGGGCAAAAACTCGCGCCTGGCGCGCCTGGTGCCGGCCGACTGGCTGGAGGGCCAGGCCGCGCAACAGTACCAGGGCCTCTTGCGCGCGGCCTCACAGCAGCGCCTGCTGCTGGGACCGCAAGACCGCCAGGTGCAGCGGCTGCGCGCCATCGCCGAGCGCATCGTGCCGCACGCGCCACCCTGGAACAGCCGGGCGCTGAAGTGGAGCTGGGAGGTCAACCTGCTCAACCAGCCCACGCTCAACGCCTTTTGCATGCCGGGCGGCAAGATCGCGTTCTACATGGGCATCCTGCGCCAGCTGCAACTCAGCGACGGCGAGGTGGCGGCCATCATGGGCCACGAGATGGCACACGCGCTGCGCGAACACTCGCGCGAACGGCTGGCCAAATCGACGGCCACGCGCACCGGCGCCGGGCTGCTGGCCGAGGTTTTCGGCCTGGGTGGCCTGGCGCGTGGTGCGCTCAGCGCCAGTGTCAACCTGCTGGAGCTGAACTTCAGCCGCGACGACGAAACCGAGGCCGACCTGGTGGGCATGGACCTGGCCGCACGCGCCGGCTACAACCCGGCCGCCGGGGTGACGCTGTGGCAGAAGATGATGGGCGCTACGGCGGGCAGCCAGAGCGGGCAGCCTCAGGCGTCGAACAATCGTTCACCGGCGGAGTTTCTGAGCACGCATCCGGCCGGCGCCACGCGCATCAGGGACATCCAGTCCAAGCTGCCCAAGGTGCAGCCGCTGTACGCTCGTGCACCCAGGCCGGCGCAGGTATTTGGTCCGCCGCCGGCCTGACTCACCACTTCAGCGGCAAGGCCCGCAGCAGCACGAGGCGGCGCCGGCCCACATCGACATAACCGCCCTTTCGCATGTCACCCAGGACGATCGTGACCATGGCGCTGGTGCAGCCCAGCAGCTGACCGATTTCCTTGTGCGAAGGTGCGGGTTCCCAGACAAAGGGCAGCGGGCCACCGGTCTGGTCTTCCAGCAACTGCTTGAGCCGGCCGTAGACATCGCTCAGCGCAATCTGGCGCAGGCCGCGTGTGGCCGCACGCGCGCTGCGGATGACCCGCGACAGCAGCTCGAAAGCAAATGCCGGGTGTTCCTTCAGGTGCTGTTCCAGCGTGACACGTGTGACCAGCACCAACTGGCTGGCGGCGGTGGTTTCCACATGCGCGGAGCGCAAGCCGCCATCCAGCCCCATCTCGCCCACAAATTCACCCGGGCCGTAAGTGGCGTAGGTGATCTCGCTGCCGTCGTCGCCCACGCTGTAAGCCCGCAGGCCGCCAGTGAGCACGATGTAGAGCGTGTCGCCGCGGTCGCCCTCGGTGATGATCTGCACGCCCTTGCGCAAGCGCATGGTGACACCGCGGCGCGCCAGCACACGCAGCGAATCAGACATCGGGGCCTGCTCAAAGGGGTCGGGTGGACGTGTGGGGGCCATGGGCTCCTGGCGCCTTGTGCGCCAGAGCCCAAGGACCCACGATGTTACCGACAGGCCAGCGCCGCGCCGCCGCGCAAGGCACCCACCAGCGGCGGCAGCACCGCCACCTGACGCACCAGCGCGCTGATGCTGGCAGCGCCGGTCTTGGCCCTGATGCTGCCAATCTGCGTGCGCACCGTGGACACCTTCACCTGCTGCTGCTCGGCGATGTGCGTGGGCCGCACGCCGGCACACAGTTGTTCCAGCACACGCGTTTCGGCCGGTGTGAGATGCAGGCTGCGCGCAAATCCCTGCACCGACAACTGCGCGCACACCTGCCGCTTGCCCAGCACCAGCAGCACCAGCGATTCGGTGTCGCCGCTGCGCTGGCCGGCGCCCGCAGGCAGGGCCAGGGGCACCACCGAGACACACACCCGCTGTTCGCCACTGCCCAGCGCAACCAGCCGGCGCAGCCCGCGTTGCGCCGCAGCCAGCGCGTCGTACAGCGGCGCCACGTCTTGCGGGCGGTGGGCGCGCAGCGCGCGGCCCAGCATCTGCAGCGGGTGGTCGCCGTCCAGTTCCAGACGCGCGGCGTGGTTGAGGTGCAGCACCTGCGCGTCGGCGCTGACCAGCAGCATGCCGTAGTCGATTTCGTCCAGCATGCTGTGCACGCAGGCGCCGATGGCAGCACCGACGACATTTGCCGCCGCGTGTGCCGGGTTGCAGGTCTGGATGTTGCCGTGAACATTCGCGGCGCGGCGCTCCGGGCCCTTGTAGTGCGCGGGCTCTCGACGGGTTGTGATGGTCTCGAACATGGTCTTCCCCTGGTGGTCTGACAGCGCTGCTCAGGTGATGAACAGCCAGGCCAGTGTCGGCAAGCCCAGGGTCGGCAGGCGGTGAATCAAGGTGCCGCATTCGAGCGACTATTTACCAAGCCAAGGCGCGCCGACCCCACAGCTATGATGCTTTCGTGGGGTTGCGCCTGTCAGTCACGCACAGAGAACAATGAGGGATGCACCGCCAGTGATGCGCGTCGAAGACATTGCCGCCAGCGCCGACTTCCGCCACCTGCGCACGTTGGGCAGCGATCCACCCATTGCGGTGGACCTGCGCTACGTCGGCCACAACAACTTCGCCGGGCGCAGCCTGTACGGGCGCCTGGACTGCGCATGGCTGCGCAACGAAGCCGCCGACGGCCTGCAAGCTGCTGCCGGCTGGCTGCACACGCAGCGGCCGGGCTGGCGCCTGCTGGTGCTGGACGCACTGCGCCCGCAGCGGGTCCAAGAGGCGATCTGGACCGACGTGGCCGGCACGCCCAGCCAGGAGTACTTTGCCAACCCCGAACGCGGCAGCATCCACAGCTACGGCATGGCGGTGGACGTGACGCTGCTCCTGCCCGATGGCAGCGAGGCCGACATGGGCAGCGGTTTTGACGAAATGAGCGAACGTTCGCACCCGTCGCTGCACGAGCAACACCTGGCCCAGGGCGTGCTGACACTTGAACAGGTGGCGCTGCGTGACCGCCTGCTGCAGGCCATGCAGCACGGCGGCTTCAGCGGCATCCCCAACGAGTGGTGGCACTTCGACCATGGCGACCGCAGCCGCGTGAGACGCGAGCTGCCGCGCATCTACTGACACGCGGTTCTGAGAGGTGGCCATGCAGCCCAGCCGACGACAGTTCATCGCCTCTGGCGCCACGGTGGCCGCATTCGCTGCCGCCCCAGCCGCACAGACCGCGAAGGCGCAGGCCGGCTCCGCTCCGCGGCAAGCGCTGATCCGCCCGCCGCGCCTGCAGCCCGGCCAGACGGTGGCACTGATCAACCCTTCGGGCGCCGTCTACGAACGTGCGCCCTACGCACTGGCCATCGAAACCATCCAGGCCCTGGGCTTCCAGGTACGCGAGGCACCGAACCTGCGTGCACGCTACGGGCACTTTGCGGGTACCGACGCGCAGCGCGCATCGGACGTGAACGCGATGTTCTCCGACCCCACGGTGCACGGCATCCTGGCCATGACCGGTGGCTCGGGCGGCAACCGCATCCTGCCGCTGCTGGACTACGACGCCATGCGGCTGACGCCAAAGTTCCTGGGTGGATTCTCCGACACCACCGCGCTGGTCAACGCCATCCATGCACGCACGGGCCTGGTCACCTTCCACTGCCCCTTGGCCGCGACGGAGTGGAACACCTTCAGCACCGAACACTGGCGCGGCACGGTCGTCGATGCACAACTGATGACACTGGCCAACGCCAAGGACCGCGACGACCACATCGTGCCCCGCAGCGGCCGCATCACCACCGTGCGCAGCGGCAAGGCGCGCGGCCCGCTGCTGGGCGGCAACCTGGCGGTGCTGGCCAGCATGGCCGGTTCGCCCTACTGGCCGGCCTTCGACGGCGCGATCCTGTTCCTGGAAGACACCAACGAGTACATCTACCGCGTCGACCGCATGCTCAGCACGCTGAAGATCACTGGCGTGCTGCAGCGCCTGAACGGTGTCGTGCTGGGCGCCTTCACCCGATGCGAGCCGGGTGACGGCAACTATGGCACGCTGACGCTGGACGAGGTGTTTGACGACTACTTCAAGCCGCTGAACATCCCTGTCTACAGCGGCGCGATGTTCGGCCACATCCGGCGCAAGTTCACGCTGCCAGTGGGGCTGCAGGTGGAGATGGACGCCGATGCGGGCACGCTGCGCTACCTGCAGGCGGCGGTGCTGTAGGCCGGGCCCGCCACCCGGCCCACATCAGAAGCTGGACCCCGGCTCCGACAGAAAAGCCACTTCCTCGGGCGTCGAAGCACGCATCAGGATGGCGTTGCGGTGTGGATAACGCCCGAAGCGTGCTACCACGTCGTGGTGCTTCTGCGCCCACACCGTGGCGTCGGCCAACGCGGGATGCTGCGCCGCCAGTCCGGTGAACAGCTGCATCGACTGCCGCTGCGCCGGCATGTCTTCGGCATGTTCGAAGGGCAAGTAGGCAAACCAGCGCTGCAGCGGCAGCAACTGGTGGTGGCCGCCGCTGGCCACCAGCGCTTGTGCCAGGGCCAAGGCGGCGGCGTCACCGGCAAAGGCGCCGGGTGTGTCGCGACGCGTGTTGCGGGTGAACTGGTCCAGCACCACGATCAACGCCAGCGTGCCTTCGTTGGACAAGGTCCAGTCCCGCAGCTGTCCGGTCAGGGCGGCGTCCAGGGTGGCGCCAAATCGCGACTGGATCAAGGCATCAAAGTCCGGGTCCTTGCGGAACCACTCGGCACGCGGCGTGGACGCGGCTGGTTGGCCAAACCAGAAGTCCAGCACCTCGCCGGGCGTGGCCAGTGTGCCGCGCATCAGGCAGGGCCCGCCGTTTCCAGCAAATCCTGCGTCTGCGGATTGCGCCGCATGTAGGCGGCCACATAACTGCAGCTGGGGCGCACACGAAGGCCTTGCTGGCGGGCCCAGTCCAGCGTGGCCTGCACCAGCACGCCGGCCACGCCCTGGCCTTGCAGGGCCGGCGGCACTTCGGTGTGGTGCATCACCAGCAAGTCGCCGTGGCGGCTGTAGTTGCACAAGGCCAGCGGGTCGTGCGGGCCCGGGGCGCCGTCACCAGCCGTCAGCCGGGCTTCAAAGCGCTGCTGCGCCGGGTTGTGCGTCACAAGCGGTGTCACGGAGGATGTCATGGTGCGAATTCTGCCCTGCGGCGCCGCTGCGCAGGCGGCAGCCCGGTGCTGTGCAGACACACCTGGCAACAGAATCGCATTACATTGGGCGGCGATCCTGGCCCGCGTGGGCCGGGGCATCAGCAGCGGTGGAACGTCTCGTGGACACAGCCTGGTTCCTGGAAAGTCTGGCCACCGACGGCTCGCGGCTGACACACGCCATCGGCAAGCTGCCCTTCCGCGTCGGCCGCGAAGCCGGCAACGACCTGACCGTGGACGCTCGCGGCCTGTCGCGCGCCCATGCCGAGTTTCAAGCCGACGCGTCGGGCCAGTTGCGCTTGGCCGACCTGGACAGCACCAACGGCACCTTCGTCAACCGCGAACGCATCCGCGGCTTCAAGCTGGTGGCTGAAAACGACGTCATCCACTTCGGCAATGCCGAGTACCGCCTGGGCATCGAAACCGCCACCCAGATGGCACGGCCTGTGGACGATGGCGAGCGCACGCTCATCGTGCCGGCCGGCAAGTCACTCAGCGAAAACTTCGTGCGCCACGAGCGCCAGTTTCTTGAACTGCTGCGCGGCCAGGGGCTGTCGGCCGCCGCACAGCCCATCGTCGATGCCCGCACCGGCAAGCTGTTTGCGTACGAACTGCTGGGCCGTTGCACCCACCCCGACCTGCCGGCGTCGCCCATGCACCTGTTTCACCTGGCGGCCATGCTGGACCGCGAGGCCGAACTGAGCGAGGCCTTTCGCACCTATGGCATCAACGCCATTGCGCCGCGATTGAACGGCAGCAAGCTGTTTGTCAACACCCACCCCACCGAGACCTTCGCCGAGAGTTTTTTCAGTGCACTGACGGCGCTTCGCGCCAAGGAAGGTGCGCCCGACCTGGTGGTCGAGGTGCACGAAACCGCTGTCATGGAAGTGGCGCGCATGAAGGACCTGGCGGCACGCCTGGGCGAGATCGGCGTCAGCTTTGCCTACGACGACTTCGGCGCCGGCCAGGCGCGCCTGAACGAGCTGGGTGATGTGCCGGCGCACTTCGTCAAGTTCGACATGGGCCTGATCCGCGGCATCCACGAGGCCAGTGAACGCAAGCAGCGCGTGGTGCGCGACCTGGTGCGGCTGGTGCTGGAACTGGGTTCGGTACCGCTGGCCGAAGGTGTGGAGCTTGAAGCCGAAGCGGTGGTCTGCCGCGAGATGGGGTTCCAGCTGGTGCAGGGCTATCTGACCGGCAAACCGGTACCGATCTCCAGCCTCTGATCAGCCCTGCTGCCGAAAGCGCAAGAGCGTGGCATGCAGCTTCTCGGCGTCGATGGGCTTGGTCAGGAAGTCGTCCATGCCGGCGCGCATTGCTTCGTCGCGTTCGGTCACCAGTGCGGCGGCGGTCAGTGCGACGATGGGCAGGCCCTGACCGGCAGGCAGCTGACGCAGGGCGCGGGTGGCTTCGTGGCCGCTCATCACCGGCATCTGCACGTCCATCAGCACGGCGTGGAACGCCTGGCCGGCGGCGGCTGCGTGCTGCACGGCGGCGACGGCCTCGCGTCCGTCCTGCGCCTGCGTGACGGTGATGCCCCAGCGTTCGAGCATGGCCACTGCGATCATCATGTTGACGGCGTTGTCCTCGACCATCAGCACCCGCATGCCCACCAGGTCGCGCCCGGTGGCGCGGGCCGGCACCGGCGGCACGGCCTGGCCGCTGGCCGGCAGCGGCAGCAGGGCCCAGAAGCAGCTGCCGTGGCCACTTTGGCTGTCCACCCCCACGTCGCCGCCCATCAGCAAGGCCAGTTCGCGGCAGATGGACAGGCCCAGACCCGTGCCGCCAAAGCGACGAGTGGTGGACTGGTCGGCCTGCGTGAAGGGCTTGAACAGATGGGCCTGCGCGGCGGTGTCGATGCCGGGGCCGGTGTCGATGACCTCGATGCGCACGGCGCCGCCGGGCAGCCGGTCGGCGCGCACACGCACACCGCCGGCGCTGGTGAACTTGAGCGCGTTGGACAGGTAGTTGGTGACGATCTGGCGCACCCGCAGCGGGTCACCGCTGACCGGCTCGCGCAGCTTGCCGTCAACTTCGAAACGCAGGCTCAGGGCGCGTGCCGAAGCCAACGTCTGGTAGGTGTGTTCCAGTGACCGCAGCAGCTCGGACAGGTCGAAGGACGTGGTTTCAAGCTGCAGTTTGCCGGCCTCGATCTTGGACAGGTCCAGGATGTCGCTGATGATGCCGGCCAGGGCCTGGGCACCGTCGGCAATCTGGTCCAGGTACTGGCGGCGCAACGATTCGTCCACGTCGGGCGCGCTGGCCATGCGCGCCAGGCCCAGCATGCCGTTGAGCGGCGTGCGCAGTTCGTGGCTGGTGTTGGCCAGGAAGGCGCTCTTGGCGCGGTTGGCGGCTTCGGCGTCGTCGCGTGCGCGGGCCAGGGCCTGTTCGAACTGGCGGCGCTCGGTCACGTCCTCGACGATCCACACGGTGTCGGATGTCTCGGGATTTTCGGGGTCCACGGCGCGGGCGTGTACGCGGGCCGTGAACAGCGTGCCGTCGCGTCGCCGCGTGGAGCATTCGATTTCCACCGATTCGCCCCGGCGCAAGGGCGGCCCGATCATGCGCACGGCTTCGGCATAGTCTTCGTCAGAAGGCCAGACCACGCCACCCGACTCGCCCACCAGGGTACCCGCGGGCCAGCGGAACATGTGCTCGAAGTGCCTGTTGGTCAGCACAAAGCGGCGCCCGCGAGTGACGGCGATGCCGATGGAGGCGTTGTCCAGGATGGCGGCGCGTTCCATGCGCTCACGTTCTGCCGCGCTCACGTCGCGGGCGTTGATGACCATGTAATCGCGCCGGTCCATCACGAAGCGCGCCGCCGACACCCGCAGCGACACCGACTGGCCACGTTTGTTGACAAAGCCCACTGGCATGTCGGTGACGGTGCCGGTGTCGCGCAGCCGAGCCACAAACTCTTCGCGTGCGGTGTCGCTGCCCCACACACCCAGCTCCAGCGAGGTGCGGCCCACGGCGTCGGCCACGCTGTGGCCCATCAGGCGCTCGAAGGCCTGGTTGACCATGGCGTAGCGGCCGGTGCCCATGTCGGTGAGCGTGATCAGGTCGGGGCTGGTGGCCACCAGGTGCGCGAGCATGGCTTCCGACCGTCGCACCGCTTCTTCTGCGGCCAGGCGTTCGGTGACGTCGACATAGATCGACAGCACCGCGCCGCCGCCTTGTGCCTGCACACGCACACCGGTGGCCTGCACGGCCAACAGTCGGCCCTGCACCTGCAAGTGGAAGTTGGCCACCGGCAGCGCGGCGCCTTCGGGCATGGCGTGCAGCTGTTCGCTGCGGCGGCGTGCCCGTTCGCGCGAGTCGCTGCTTTCGTAAGCCGCCATCAGGTCGGTGCCCAGCATGGTGGCCAGGTCGACGTGGCCGAACAGGTTGACCGCGGCCGGGTTGGCGTCGATGACGCGGCCATGGCGGTGCAGCACCAGCGGCGAGGGGATGCGCGCAAAAAGATCTTGGTAGCGTGTTTCGGTGGCCTGCAGTGCAGCTCGTGCGGTCTGCACTGCCGTGACATCGCGGGCCACGCCCCAGTAACCCTTGAACACACCGCGGGCGTCGAATCGGGGCTCGCCGCTGGCCAGGTAGGAGCGCAAGGTGCCGTCGCGATTGCGCCAGGCAAAGGGCAGGTCGCGGAACGGCGCACGGGTTTCCAGGTCGGCCATCAGCACGTCCTGCGTCTCGTCGTCACAGACAAAACGCGGCAGCTCCCAGGGCAGTGCACCCAGGCCAGTGTGGGCCTGCAGCGCGCGCAGTTCGTGGTCGTGCTGGCCGGCCGCCACCAGGCGGTACTCGCCGTCCACTTCCCAGTAGACATCGGCCGCCAGCGACAGCAGGCGCCGAAAGCGCTGCTCGCGTTTGTAGGCCGACTGCACCGCCAGGCCCACGATGCGCCCCAGTGCCACGCCCGCGGCCAGGCCCACGGCAATGGCCGCCAGGTGCGTGCCCAGCAGCAGGCCTGGCGACGGCCAGCCGGGCGACGGCGTGAGCGCGGGCTGCAGTTGCGCCACCATCAGCACCATCATTGCCGACACCAGGGCCAGCACGACGCCCGGCCGCCAGCCGCCCACGGTGGTCTGCGCACACACCAGCATGGGCAGCAGCGGCAAGGCCGGTGCGGCCAGGCCCCAACCCAGGCGCAACGCCGCATAGCCCATGATGGCCACCACGGCGACCAGCAAGGCGCTCATGGCACGCGCCATCCAGTCGGCCGACACACGCCAGCACAGCGCAGCCGCCAACGAAACCAGCAGATAAGCCAGCGCCACCGGCGCCACGAGGCGCTTGTCGGGCTGGGTGGCCAGCAGCAGCAAGGCGCCGACTGCAGCGGTGCCAGCTGTGATGAGGATGAAGGTCCGCGCCAGCTGCGGCGACGGGCCGCTGGGTGGCGGCTCTTCGCGGCGCACCATCACCGGGATCGAACGGTCCAGGTCTGCTGCGCTGGTGGTGTTCATGCGCAGAACGCCTTCACGGTTTTCAAGCCTTGGCGCCCTGCATGCGCGCGCGGGTGGCGGCGGCCACACGACGCGCGGCCTGAGCATAGTCGGCGGGGGTGGCGGCGGCCACCCGCGCCACCTCCTGCGGAAAAGTGGCGCCCACCACCAGGCCCAGGTCCGCACCGCGGCTCCATTCACCAGCGGCCAGGCGCGCGATGTGTTCGTACAGCAGGCTGCCGTCCTGCAGCACCTGCGCCTGCAGGTCGCTGCCGCCGGGGTTGGAGGTGCGGCACAGCAGGATCAGGCCCTTGCCGCTGTAGCGCATGTAGGGCTCGACGGAGTCGTAACCCATGAAGGGCGACAGCGTCAGCGCGTCGGCGCGGTAGCGCACAAAGGCTTCGCGGGCGTACTGCTCGGCGGTGGCGCCGATGTCGCCCCGCTTGGCGTCCAGCACCACGGGCACGGCGGGCGCGGTTTCGTGGATGTAGGCCACCAGCCGTTCGAGCTGGTCTTCGGCGCGCTGCGCGGCGAAGTAGGCGATCTGCGGCTTGTAGGCGTTGACCAGGTCTTTGGTGGCGTCGACGATGCTGGCGCAGAAGTCGAAGATGCGCGCCGGGTCGTCACGCCAGGCTTGCGGAAACCTGGCCGGCTCGGGGTCCAGCCCCACGCACAGCATCGACTGGTTCTGCGCCTCGGCGGCCATCAGCTGGCTGCGAAAGTTCATGCCTTGCCTTTCCAGCGCGCAGCCAGTTCAGCGGCCAGGCCGGTGTAACTGCCGGGTGTCATGGCCAGCAGGCGCTGTTTGTCTTCATCAGGAATAGCCAGCCCCTGGATGAAGCCTTGCATCAGCTCACGCGTGATGGGCTGGCCACGCGTGAAGTCCTTCAGCTGGTCATAGGGGTTGGGCAGGCCGTGCCGGCGCATCACCGTCTGCACGGGTTCGGCCAGCACCTCCCAAGCGGCGTCCAGGTCAGCCGCCAGCGCGGCCTCGTTCACCTGCAGCTTGTCCAGGCCACGCGCCAGGCTGTCCAGTGCCAACACGGTGTAGCCCAGCGCCACGCCCATGTTGCGCAGCACCGTGCTGTCGGTCAGGTCGCGCTGCCAGCGGCTGACGGGCAGCTTGTGGCTCATGTGCCCCAGCAGTGCATTGGCCAGGCCGAAGTTGCCTTCGGCGTTTTCGAAGTCGATCGGGTTGACCTTGTGCGGCATGGTCGAAGAACCGACCTCACCTTTTTTCACACGCTGCTTGAAGTAGCCCAGCGAGACATAACCCCAGACATCACGTGACCAGTCGATGAGCAGCGTGTTGGCCCGCGCCACGGCGTCAAACAGTTCGGCCATGTAGTCGTGCGGCTCGATCTGGGTCGTGTAGGGGTTGAACACCAGGCCCAGACGTTCTTCCACCACACGGCGGCTGAAACCTTCCCAGTCGAAACCTGGGTAGGCGGCCAGATGCGCGTTGTAGTTGCCCACCGCACCGTTCATCTTGGCCAGCAGCGGCACGGCCGCAACGCGCGCGCGCGCCGTGGCCAGGCGCGCAGCGACGTTGGCAATCTCCTTGCCCACCGTGGTGGGGCTGGCGGTCTGGCCGTGGGTGCGGCTGAGCATGGGCAGTGCGGCCATCTCGTGCGCCATCTGCGTCAGCTTCTTCTGCAGCCCGTCCAGTGCCGGCACCAGCACCTGGCCTCGGGCGGCCTGCAGCATCAGCGCGTGGCTGGTGTTGTTGATGTCTTCGCTGGTGCAGGCAAAGTGCACAAACTCACCAGACCTCTCGAGTTCGGCCTGGCCCTTGAAGCGGGCCTTGATCCACATCTCCACGGCCTTGACGTCGTGGTTGGTGGTCTTTTCGATGTCCTTGATGGCTTGCGCATCGGCTTCGCTGAAGCGCACCACCAGCGCGCGCAGCAGCCCGCGCGAGGCTTCGGACAGTGGCTTGAACTCGGCAAAACCGGCGTCGGACAGAGCGATGAACCATTCCACCTCGACCTGCACCCGACGGTGCATCAGACCCAGTTCGGACAGCAAGGGTCTCAGGGCCGCGACCTTGGCCGCATAACGGCCGTCCAATGGAGACAGGGCGGACAGCGCGGACAGGGCAGGTGGGTTCATGCAGGGCGTTGTCGGTTGGCAGGGGCGCAGCGGCAGACGGCACCTTGCGGCCGGGAGGGGTGTTGGGCACCTGTAACCAGCTGGTGGATTCTAGGAGGGCCGGCAGCAAACCGGGCGCGGTATTCACCCGGTCGCTTGCTATAACCCAGCCACCGCCATTGCCCTGCAATCCATGCCCACGCTTGAACCTTCAGACCACGAACCCGGCTCGCCAGCCCCGCTGGGCGGCATTCGGGCCTTGTGCTTCGACATCTTCGGCACCGTCGTCGACTGGCGCACGTCCATCACCCGCGAAGGCCAGCTGCTGCAAGAGCGGCTGTCCTTGCCGGCGCAGGACTGGGCCATATTCGCCGACGACTGGCGCGCCGGCTACCAGCCCGCCATGCACGAGGTGCGCACCGGCGCCTTGCCCTGGACCGACATCGACGGCCTGCACCGACGCATCCTGAACCGGCTGCTGGTCGCCCGCGGGCTGCAGCTGGACGAAGTGGACGCGGCCCACTTCAACCGCGTCTGGCACCGCCTGCTGCCCTGGCCCGACAGCGTGGCCGGCCTGTACCGGCTGAAGCAGCGTTACACGATCACCTCGCTCAGCAACGGCAACATGGCGCTGCTGGTCAACATGGCCAAACACGCCGGCCTGCCCTGGGACGCGGTGCTGAGCGCCGAACTGTTCCAGCACTACAAACCCGACCCCGAGGTCTACCTGGGCGCCGCCCGCATGCTGGGCCTGCAACCGTGGCAGGTGATGCTGGTGGCGGCGCACCCCAGCGACCTGCGCGCCGCCGCACGGTGCGGCTTGCGCACGGCTTATGTAGCGCGACCGCTGGAGCGCGGTCCGGGTGGTCCGATGGAAGCCTGGACCGAGGGCGAGTTCGACACGCTGGCGCCTGACTTCATCACCCTGGCCCAACACCTGGCCGCATGGCCGTAACGGGATTTAGAACAGCAGCGACCAGATCACCACGAACACCATCAGGATCGAAATCGCCACGGTGTACAGCAGCGACACCAGCAGCATGATCATCAGCCGCACGAACCAGCCGCCGCCGTAGACCCGGCGCATCGCAATGAAGGCGTACACCGGCACCGCCAGCGCAGCCAGGCCCGAAAGCCAGGATTGATCGGTCAGCGTGAGCAACAGCACCAGAAACCACAAAGCGTGCAGGTGCAGCGCAAACACCAGATGTTCGGTGTAGCGCAGGCGGCGGTTCCAGTACACCAGCTTCAGCCAGGCGGCAAACAGCGGCAGCATCACGAACATGGCCGCGCCCATGTTGGACAGAAACCGTTCGCCCAGCGCCAGGGCTTCGCGCTGCAGGCCCTTGGGGTCGACGTCGAGCCGGCGCTCCAGGCGCTTGCAGAACCAGGCCGGCATGCCTTTGCAGAAAAAGACCCCGTCCTTTATTCCCGCGCCGTTGTCGTCGCCGAAGCTGAGGATGGCGTACTCGCCCTTGCGCAGGTCCAGGTCGGCAGGCATGCCGAAGTTGACGCTGCTGGTGGCAGTCACGCGCAGCAGCACCAGTGCGATGAGACTGATCGTCAGGTACAGCCGCAACGGCAGCACGTAGTGCTTGCGCCGGCCCGCCAGGTACTGGCGTGTCAGTTCGCCGGGCTTGAACAGCAGCAGCTTGAGCGTGCGCCACAGCGCACCTTCGGTGCTGAAGTAGGCGCCGCCGAACTGCTGGATGAATTCGCCCAGCGTCGGCGGTTTGATGTGGGTCTCCTGGCCGCACTCGGGGCAGAAGCGGCGGCGTTCAGGGGCGAAGGGTGCGCCGCAGTTGCTGCAGGCCGGTCCGGCTTCCGACAAGGTGGCGCTCACAACAGCAGCGCGACCAGCGCCGTCAGCGCCACGATCAGCACCACCAATGTGCTGTGCGCCAGCATCAGCGCCGCGGCGCGCAGGGTCAGGCTCCAGCCGCTGCCGCCGTAGACGCGCCGAAAGGCCAGCGCCGCGTACAGCGGGATCACCAGCACGGCCAGCCAGACCAGCGGATCGAACCAGGTCAGGCCCACCATCACCAGAACCCCCAGCATGAACCAAAAGGCGTGCAGATGCAGCGCAAACACCAGGTGTTCGGTGTAGCTGAATCCTCGATAGCGGAACAGCGCGGCCAGGCCCAGCGCAAAGCCTGGCAGCAGCACGAGCATCACCACGCCGGCATAGCTGGCGATGCGGTCGTTGACACGCTGCACCTGCTGCAGCAGCACCGCGGTGCTGGTGTCCAGCTTGCGCTGGATGCGCTGGCACAGCCACGGCGGCATGCCTTCGCAATAGAACACACCCGCGTCCAGGCCGGCACGCACAAAGCCCAGGTCCAGCGAGACCTGGGTCGGGCGTTCGGACAGTGCCTGGGCCAGCTCGGGGTCGTCCAGCGCGGACAGCTGGATGGCGCCCAGGATGCGCATGGTCAGCAGCATCACCAGCGTGATGCTGAGAAACAGCCGCAGCGGCAGCACGTACTGCTTGCGCCGGCCGTTGAGGTACCGCGCCGTCAGTTCACCGGGCTGCGTCAGCAGCAGCTTGAAGGTGCGCCACATGGCCCCTTCGGCGGCAAAGTAGGTGCCACTGAACTGCTGCAGGAATTCCGACACCGTGGGCGGCTTGATGTTGGTTTCTTGCCCGCAGGCGTGGCAAAAACGTGGGTGCGGTTCTGGCAGCGGTGTCTCGCAGTTGGGGCACTGCCCCATCACCGCCGCGGCCGTGATGGCCGCCACTGCCGGGCTGGGGACGGGTGACAGCAAGGACATGGGGCGCAACGGTAGCGCAAATCGCCAGCCCGTCGGGCTGGGGGCTTGGGGCGCGCTGCTGGTGCGCTGCTGGTGCGCTGCTGGCGCCTGCTGGTGCCTGCTGGTGCCTGCTGGTGCCTGCAGCGCGCCTAGTTGCAGCCGCCCGGTGTGCCTGCCGTGGTGACCACGGTCATGACAACCGGGCCCAGCAGCGTGTCGCCGGCCGCATTGCGCAGCGTGAACTGCAAGCCGCCGCCCACGGCCTGGACCTGCAGGCTGGCCGGCGCGGCTGCACCGTCAGGGTCGGTGTAGCCAAAGAAGCGACCGGCCTGGCCGGCCACCACACCCCATTCGCCACGGAACTGCAGCTGCGCACACGGCGCTTGCAGCTCGATGCTGTTGCCGTTGGCCGTGGCCAGCACCCGTCGGCCGTCAATGGTGTCCGCCAGGTGCACCGGGGTGGCGCCCGGGGCTGGCGCCGCAGTGGAGCCGCCAGCGGGGCAAGACAGCAGCGGCGCCAGATCGCTGCCGCACACCGAAGTGGATGCCGCGCCGAAGGTGGTCAGCGCGCTGGGGGTGTCGCCGGTGCCGGTGCCGCCCACGCCGGGGCCACAGGCTGTGAGTGCCAGCGCGAAGGTGGCCGCGAAGACCGCAGGCAGCGCGCTGCGCCGCGCCGATGTCCAGCGCTGTGGATCAAAGACCTGGCGGGCCCAGTCGTTCATGGTCATTCAGATCTCCCGCTCGCTGTAAAAGTACACGCCAAATCGCGCGCGGTGTGTGCGCTGGTCGGCCGGCGCTTGTGCAGCGTCGGCATCGAAGCGGTCTTGTGCTTCTTGCATGACGGTCTTGAATGCCGTTTTCCAGGCCGACAGGGATACCTGCCGCATGCGGTCGGCCGATAGCGCCGTCAGCTCATCGACAAACACCGCCTGCTCCAGGAAGTTGCCTTCGCCCTGCAGGTTGGCCACCGCTGCCGCCGCGTGGTCTTGCAGGTTCTGCGCAAAGAGCCATGACATTTCTTCGAAACCCTGGCGCGGCGCAAAACCTGTGCTTTCAAGCACCACCGCGCCTTGCTCGGTTTCATGCACCACGCCCAGGCGCAGCAACTCGTCGAGCACGGCCTTGGGCCGAACGTCGCGGCTGACACCCGCCACCAAGGCGTCGAATGAACCTCGCTCACCACTGCGCGGCAGCGTGCGGCTGGCACCCAGTGCATCAACGAACTGGGCGTCGTTCATCCAGCGACCCACAACCTGTGCAGCCAGGCCCAGGCCAGCGGGTGCGGAAGGGCCCGCGGGTGCTTTTGATGAAGTGTCCGGGGCCGTGTCCGAAGTCCTGTCCGAGGCCGTGTCCGAGGCGATCTCCGGCGCACCGCGCAGCAGCTTGCGCACGTCCCGCCGGTGCACACCGGACAGCAAAGACACCGCGCTATCGGTCTGCACCATGCCGCGGGTGGCCAGTTCCTGCTGCGCCGCCTGCAAAAAAACTCGTTTGAGTGCGGCCACGAACACCGTGTAGGTGACGCCGTTGCGCAGCAACAGCCGCACCAACGGCTGCAGCACACGCAGCACGCGGTCAAGGGCAAGTGTGGGCTGGGAATTCATGCTCAGAGCTTGACAGGGCGCAGGCCATCGAGCGCAGGTGAAAAAAAGGCGGCAACAAGCAGCGGTGACAACCGGAGACTTGACAGATCCCAGTTGTGTGGGATATTGTCCCACACATCACATCGTCTGTCGAGTGCCTGGCATCCCTCAGAAGCCGGCGCCAGAAGGAACTTCAGGTCATGAACACCCCGCTCCACGCCCCCCGTTCCCCCGTCCATCAACTGCTGGCTGCCGCCTTGCTACTGAGCCTGGCTGCCTGCGGGGGTGGCGGCGGCACCAGCACCGAACCGCCGGCTGCGCAAGACAGCGCCGCCCTGTCGGCTTCACGCCCGGGTGAGCTGGCCACCTACGTGCAACAACGTTTGCGCACACTGGACGCACAGGGCCGCCTGGGCGGCGGCGCCACGCTGGTGGGCCTGCCGGTCACGGCCAGCCCGCAGCCCACGGCCGGCAGCGCCACGCCAGCACGTTCCAGCACCTTGGTGCAAGAAGCCGGTGTCGACGAGGCCGACCTGATCCAGACCGATGGCAGCCACCTCTACACCTTGCAGCCCGCTGCCAGCGGCGGCCCGCGCGTGGCCGTCTACAGCCGAGACACGGCCGGCAGGGCACAGGCCTTGGGTGAAGTGGCACTGCCCACCGACGGCGCGCTGGACATCGGCGTCGAAGGCATGGTCTTCAGCAGCGACCAGCAAAGCCTGGCCGTGCTGACCCGGCGCTGGTTGCCGGTGCCGGCACCCGAGGTATGCGCAGGCTGCGCCAGCATCACCGTCGCCTGGATGCGCAGCACCGTCGACGTGCAGCGGGTGGACGTCAGCACCCCCGCCGCGGCCAGCGCGGGCGAACGCATCAGCATCGACGGGATCCTGGTGGACAGCCGGCGCATCGGGGATTCGCTGATCGTCGTGACCTCGCACCGGCCCACCCTGCCGGTCGAGGTGATGCCCACCGGCACCAGTGCCGCCGACCGTGCCGCCGCCATCGCCCGCGTGACCACGGCCGACCTGCTGCCCCGCATGCGCCGCAACGGCGGTGCCAGCGAGCCCCTGCTGGCCGACACCGACTGCTACCTGCAGCCCGCCAACGGCTCGCTGGACCTGTCCTTCACCACCATCACGGTGTTCAACCTGCGCTCGCCCACACTGGCACGCAGCAGCCGCTGTTTTGTGGGCGGCAGCGAGGCGATGTACATGTCACTGGGCCATCTGTACGTGGCCACCACTCGCTGGACCTACACCGAAGGTCCTGTGCCGCTGGTCTACCCGCCGCAGATCCAGACCGACATCCACAAGTTCGCGCTGACGGACGGCACCGTGACATACCGCGGCACGGGCCAGGTGGATGGCCACCTGGGCTGGAACGGCGAACAGAAGTCCTACCGCCTGAGCGAACACAACGGCGACCTGCGCGTGCTCAGCTTCACTGGCGAAGCGGGCTGGGCTGCCACACGCAACAGCGCGATTGCGGCATCTCCCGCGCGCCTGACCGTGCTGCGCGAACGCAGCAGCGACCAGACGCTGCAGACCGTGGCCACGCTGCCCAACGCCACCCGGAGTGCCGCCATCGGCAAGCCGGGTGAACAGGTGTTCGCGGTGCGTTTTGTGGGCGACCGCGGCTATGTGGTCACCTTCATGCGCACCGACCCGCTGTACGTGCTGGACCTGTCCAACCCGGCCGACCCGCGAACGGTGGGCGAAGTCGAAGTGGCCGGCTTCTCGGAAATGCTGCTGCCGCTGGACAACGGCCTGCTGCTGGGCGTGGGCCGCGACGCCGACAGCGCCGGCCGCATCACCGGCCTGAAGGTGGCGTTGTTCGACGTGAGCAACCCCGCCGCGCCCACCCAGCGCAGCAGCCTGACGCTGGGCGCAGCGGGCAGCTCCAGCGCAATGGACTTCTCGCGCCACGGCTTGAACATGATGGTGGTGGGCAACACGGCGCGTGTGGCCCTGCCGGTGAACTTGAGCAGCACCGACTACCGCGACTGGCAGGCGGGCCTGCAGCAGCTGCAGGTGGACACCGCCGCAGGCACGCTGGTCAAGCGCAGCCTGCTGGGGGCCCGCGACGGCAGCAGTGGCGGACCGCTGTGGCTGGAGCGCAGCGTGCAGATCGGTGACCAGGTCTACTACCTGAGCCAGGGCACGCTGCAAACATTCGACTGGTGATGCGGCGGGCCGGCACGGCCGCCGCTTACTTTCAAGTTGACAGCCGGATCAGCGCGGTGGCGGCAGTTGCTCGCCCCACATGCGGCGCCACAACCAGGCCAGTGCGACGGGCAGGTCGAGCCGGCTGCCCACCTGCTGCGCCGGCACAGGCTGCAACACGTCGCCCTGGCGCCGCGCGACGACAAAGCTGAAGGTGTAGTTGTCGTCCAGGCCCATGCGCAGGTCCGTCACGCGCACTTGCTCACCAACGGCTTGCAGCTTGTACAGCCCTTGGCTGAATCGCACGATGCGTTGTGTGCCATCGTGGTCTTGCAGCTTGCTGGCCAGGTGGTTGCCGCGGTCAAAGCGGTCGAAGGCCAAGGTTCCCGGCGCGTCCAGCAGCGAGTGAAAGCCCTCGCGGTAGCTGTCGCCGTCGACCGCCACCACGCGCCACAGCAGGCTGTTGAAACCGATGGGCGTGACCAGCAGTTGCTGCACATCCACGCCTTGCTGCGCCAGCGCATCTCGCGCCACGCTGCTGACGTGCTGTTGCGCGGCCACGCCCCAGGCCAGGTAGGCGCAGCTCAGCAACAGGCCTGCCCTGTTGGCGCGTTGACCCGCACTGCTGCCGCGTGTCAGCAGCGCCCAGACGACGCCCACCAGCAACGGCAGTGTGTACAGCGGGTCGATGATGAAAACGCTGCCCACGCCCAAGGGCCGGTCAGAGAAGGGCAGCAGCAACTGCGTGCCGTAAACCGTCATCGCGTCCAGCAGTGGGTGCGTCACCAGCGCCAGCCACAAGGCCAGCCACCAGCGCCGCCACAAAGGCCATTCGCTGTGCAGGCGCGCCACGGCGGCGGCAAAAGGCAGCGAGAAAAGCGTCAACCAGAACGGGGCGTGGGTTTCAGCACGGTGCAGCACCATGTTCAGGATCGGGTCGCCGTGGTCCAGCAACACGTCCAGGTCGGGCAGCGTGCCGGCCACGGCGCCCCAGGCGGCGGCCTTCCACACCGCGGTGCGGCGGTGCATCACGGCCACGCTGACGGCGGCGCCCAGAACCAGTTGAGACAGGGAATCCATGGCGCCTGGCTCAGCCCACGGCAGCGTGCAGCACATCGGCCAACAAAGGCGCGCTGTCGGCGATCAACACCGCCTGTTGCACGGCCTGCACGGCGGCCGCGGCTGATGTTTCATCGGCTGCATGCACCACCGCCAGCGGCTGGCCGGTTTGCAGCTGTGCCCCCAGTGGCAGAACCTGCGACAGGCCCACACGCGGGTCCACCGCGTCGCCTGGCTTTGTGCGGCCGCCGCCCAGCGCCACCACGGCCACGCCGATGGCACGCACGTCCATCTGCGCCAGCCAGCCGTCGCGCAGGGCGGGCACTTCACGTTGCACCGGCGCTACGGGCAAGCCGGGCCGGTGCAGCACATCGGTCGGGCCGCCCAGCGCCGCGACCATGCGCGCAAAGCGTTCGGCCGCTTCACCGCTGTCCAGGGCCCGTTGTGCCATGCGGCGGGCCGCCAGCGCGGTGGGTGCCAGGCCGCCCAGGTGCAACAGTTCGGCCGCCAGCATCAGCGTGACCTTCAGCTGCCGTGGTTCTTGTTCGGCGCCGGTCAGGAAGTGGATGGCCTCCTGCACCTCCAGCGCGTTGCCCGCGGTGCGGCCCAGCACCTGGTTCATGTCGGTGATCAGCGCGCGCGCCGGCAGACCCGCAACCCGCGCCACCGAGACCAGGCTCTGCGCCAGCGTCTGCGCTTGCGTCAGCGCGGCGGTGAAGGCGCCACTGCCCACTTTCACATCCAGCACCAGCCCTTGCAGGCCGGCGCTGAGCTTCTTGCTCAGGATGCTGGCTGTGATGAGCGGCACACTTTCCACCGTGGCCGTGACGTCGCGGATGGCATACAGCCTCTTGTCCGCCGGCGCCAGGTTGGCGCTGGCGCCGACGATGGCGCAGCCGGCTGCGCGCAAGGTGGCCAGCAGCGTGGCGCGGTCCACGTCCACGCGGTAGCCGGGCAGCGCTTCCAGCTTGTCCAGCGTGCCGCCGGTGTGGCCCAGGCCACGGCCGCTGATCATGGGCACGACACCGCCGCAGGCCGCGACGATGGGCGCCAGCATCAGGCTCAATTTGTCACCCACGCCGCCGGTGGAGTGTTTGTCCAGAATCGGCCCGGGCAGGCTGGCGTCGGCCCACTGCAGCACGTCGCCCGAGCGGGTCATGGCGGCCGTCAGCGCCACCGTCTCGTCGGTGTTCATGCCACGCAGCACGATGGCCATGGCCAGCGCCGCGGCCTGGCTGTCGGACCAGCTGCCGTCCACCAGGCCACGCACGAAATGCTGGATCTGCTGCGGCGACAGCGCGGCGCCGTCGCGCTTGTTGGCGATGGTCTGTGCGGGCAGCGTCTGTGTGGGCAGCGTCTGTGCGGGCAACGTCTGTGCGGGCAGCGTCTGTGTGGGCAGCATCATGCCGGTGCGGGCGCGCAGCGCGCTCAGTTCAACCGCAGGATGCGGTCCAGCGCCCCTGGCTGCACGGCGGGGTTGTTGCGCACATAGGCTTCCAGTGCATCGACGTCCATGGCGCCCGTGCGCGGGTTGCGGGCTTCCTTGAAGATGGCGAAGTTGTCGCCGCCCCCGGCCACGAAGGAATTGACCGTGACACGCACGCTGTCGGTGGGCTGCACGGCCTGGCCGTTCAGAATCACGCTGCCGGGCACCACACGCTGGCCCAGCGGCTTGCTGGCGTCCCAGGTGTAGGTGAAGCCGCGGCTCACGTGCAGGATGCGGCCACTGCCGGTCTGGCCCAGCCACTGCGCTTCCAGCAGCTGCAGCAGCTGCGTGCCGCTCAAAGTCAGCGTCACCAGGTTGTTGTAGAAGGGTTGCACCGAGAACAGGTCTTCATAGCGCACCAGGCCGTCGGCGGGCAAGGGCAGGTCGGCGCGGATGCCACCCGGGTTCATGAAGGCCACCTGCGCGCCGCCGTCTTCGGGCGCGCGCGTAGCGGCCAGCTGGGCGTCGGCAATCACCTGGCCCAGCGCACTTTCACCGGCCGGGTTGGTGCTGCGCGGCAGCGCGGCGCCGATGCGGCCCACCACCCGCTTGGCCAGCGGCACGACGAGTCTTTCATACTGCTCGATGAGCGCCGTCTGGCGCGGGTCTTTGACAAAGCTGGTGCGCGCGATCACGTTGTCGGCCACGGCGCTGGTGATGTCGCCAGTCTTGGGGTCGATGACCAGATCGATGGCGCTGACCACGGTGCCGTACCTGTCGGCGCTGGTCACCAGCCGGCCGTCGATGCGGCAGTTGTAGGCGCGGTGCGTGTGGCCGCTGACCACCAGGTCCACGGCCTTGTCCAGGCGTTTGACGATGTCGACGATGGGGCCGCTGATGCCCGGGCATTCGTTGTAATCGCCGGTGGCGATGCCGCCTTCGTGGATCAGCACGACGATGGCTTCGATGCCTTGCTTGCGCAGCACCGGCACCAGCTCATTCACCGTGTCGGCTTCGTCGCGGAACTTCAGCCCCGCCACACCGGCCGGCACCACGATACTGGGCGTGGCTTTCAGCGTGAGCCCGATGAAGGCCACCGGGATGCCCTGGAAGCTTTTCACCTTGTAGGCCGGCAGCAGCGTCTTGCCGGTCTTTTCATCCACTGTGCTGGCCGCCAGGTACTGGAAGCTGGCGCCCTTGAACGGGTAGGGGCCCTTGCAGCCTTCACTGGGGTGGCAGCCGCCGTTTTGCATGCGCAGCAACTCGGCCGCGCCCTTGTCGAATTCGTGGTTGCCCACGGCCGCGATCTCCAGGCCCATCAGGCCCAGGCTTTCGATCGTGGGTTCGTCGCGGAACAGCGCGCTGAGCAGCGGCGTGGCGCCGATCAGGTCGCCCGCGGCCACGAACACGTGGTTGGGGTTGGCCCTGCGCAATTCGGCCACGGCCGTGGCCAGGTGCTCGGCGCCGCCGGCATCCACGTTGATGGTCTTGCCCGGGTTGGCCTTGTCGGCGATGCGGATGCCGCCACGCGGCGGCCGCAGGTTGCCGTGAAAGTCGTTGATGGCCAGCACACGCACTTTCACCGGTTCGGTGTTGACCGGCACTGAAGGCGTGAACGTGGCGCAGCCGGCCAGTGCGGTGGCAGCGGCGACGAGACTCAGGCTCAGGAGCTTGTGCATCGTGGTCCTTCAGTATTCAGTAGGTGCTGCCCGCCGCAGGGCGCTGGGCACCGGACAGCACCGCTTCGATGTCGTTCAAAAGGCCGCTGGCGCCGATGCGAAACCGTGCGCGTGTGATGGCCGCCGGGCCCAGCAGATCCGACGTGAGCTGGATGTACAGCGCCGCGTCGGCCACGGTGCGAATGCCGCCTGCGGGCTTGAACCCCACGCGGCCTTGGGCCTTGGGGTCGCTGGCAATCGCAGACAGCAGCAGCCGCGCCGCAGCCGGCGTGGCCGCCGCGGCTCGTTTGCCGGTGCTGGTTTTGAGGAAGTCGGCACCGGCATCCAGCGCCATGCGCGCGGCTTGCCGGATCAGCGCTTCGTCGTTGATTTCGCCAGTTTCCAGGATCACCTTCAGCGTCAGGCCCACACATTCGCGCCGCACCGCGGCCAGCAGCGCGGGTGCGCTGGCCAGGTCGTGGAAAGGCATGACGACATCGACCTCTTGTGCGCCGGCCGTGGCAATTTCTGCCGTGTCACGCACGGCGCGGGCGATGTCGCTGCTGCCGTCGGGGAAATTGGCCACGGCAGCCACGAAGATCGGCGGCGGCAGCAGCGACCGCGCAAAGCCGGCCAGGCGCGGCCACACGCACACCGCCGCCGTGCGGCCGTGCGGGCCGTCAGCCCTGGCGCACAGCGCTTCGATGTCGGCCTCACCGCCATTGACATCGTGGCCGTCGTTCAGGCTGGTCAGGTCCAGGCAGGCCAGGGCCAGGCGTGCGGTGCGGTGTATGGCGCTGTTTGCGGCGCTGTTTGCGGCGTTGTCGGCGCTGTTGTTTGCGCTGTTGTGCGCAGTCTCGCGCATTTCATCCATGCTTCAGATCTCCAGCGCCTGCACCACGGCAGCGAGTGTGTTCACCGCCCGTTCGCTGGACGCGCCGGCGGTGGCCAGCGTGTGCGCGTGGCTCAGCGTTTGTGCCTCCATGCCGGCGGCCATGTTGGTCATCATCGACAGCGCCAGCACCCGCAGGCCGGCGTGGCGCGCCAGGATGGTTTCTGGCACCGTGCTCATGCCCACGGCCTGCGCGCCGAAGTTGCGCAGCATGCGGATCTCCGCCGGCGTCTCGAACTGCGGGCCCAGCACCCAGGCGTAGACCCCCTCGCGCAGCGGAGTGCCCGCTGCTGACGCAGCAGCCAGGGCCAGTGCACGCAGCCTGGGGCAGTAGGCCGCGCTCATGTCGATGAAACGTTTGTCGCCAGCTTCGCCCACCAGGGGCGAACGTTGCACCACGTTCAGGTGGTCGGTGATCAGCATCAGTTCGCCGGGGCGCATGCTGGCGTCCATGCTGCCGGCGGCGTTGGTCTGCACCAGCACCTGCACGCCGATGGCGGCCAGGGTGCGGATGGCGCCCTTCATGCCGTCGGGTTCACCGGTTTCGTAAGCGTGTTTGCGGCCGGCCAGCACGGCCACTTCGGTGCCGCCGATGCGGCCAACGCACAGCTGGCCGGCATGGCCGCCGATGGCCAGGCGCGGAAAGGCCGGCAAGTCGGCGTACGGCACCGTCACTGCGGCCTGCACCTGCTGCGCAAACGGCCCCCAGCCCGAGCCCAGCAGCACGGCCACCTTGGGCGCACGCGCGCCCAGACGCAGGCGCAGCGTGGCAGCACTGGCGGTGATGAGGTCGGCGTTCATGGTTTCAGGAATTCGGGGCCGAAGCTGTTGGGCAGCAAGGTGCCCAGTGTGTACGAGGCGCGTGGCCCCGTCATGTCAGCCACCCAGATGGGGCAGTCGTCAGCCGCAAACTCGCGCAGCTTCTGCCGGCAGCCGCCGCAGGGTGTGACGGGGTCGTCGGCGACGGCGCACACGGCCACGGCCTGCACGCGTGTGCCGCCTGCCGCCACCATCACCGCCAGCGCAGAAGCCTCGGCGCACCAGCCCTGCGGGTAGGCCGCGTTTTCGACATTGCAGCCGGCGTGGATGCGGCCCCGTTCGTCCAGCACGGCGGCGCCGACGGCGAACCGGGAATAGGGCGCGTGGGCATGAGCCCGCACCTGTTGCGCGGCGGCAATCAATGCGCCGGCGAACGCATCGAGCGGCCGCCGCGGAACCGGCTCTGCCGGGCCGCCTGCGGCGCCCCCTCGAGGGGGAGGCGCCGCCGGCGCCTCGGGGGTGGGCCGCTTACCGTTCCTTGACATATGGCCTTCCCAAGGCTTTGGGCGCGACGGCGTTGCCGATGAAACCCGCCAGCAGCACCACCGTCAGCACATACGGCAGCGCCTGGATGGCCTGCACCGGCACGGCACCGATGAAGGGCAGTTCGGCGCCCTGCATGCGGATGCTCACCGCGTCCAGAAACCCGAACAGGAGGCAGGCCCACAGCGCGCCCACCGGGTGCCACTTGCCGAAGATGAGCGCCGCCAACGCCATGTAGCCGCGGCCAGCGGTCATGTTCGGAATGAAGCTGGGGTTTTGCGCCAGCACAAGGTAGGCGCCAGCCAGCGACGCCAGCACACCGTTGAGCGCCAGCGCCTGGTAGCGCAGGCCCTTCACCGACACGCCGGCCGCGTCCACCATGGTCGGGTTTTCGCCCGCCGCACGCAGCCGCAAGCCAAATCGTGTGCGGTACAGCAGCCACCACACGGCGGCCACCAGCAGCAGCGTGCCGTAGACCATGAGGTTGTGGCCGAAGAAGGCCAGCGACAGCGCCTTGCCGATGAAAGGGATCTGCGCCACCCACTCGCCCGCGCCAGTGAACCAGCCGGACAGGCGCACGCTCTCGGGCACCGGCGGTGTCTGCCCGCCCTGCGCAAACCAGGCGATGCCCAACACCACGGTCAGGCCGGCGGCGGTCATCGTGATGGCGATGCCCAGCACCACCTGGTCGCCGCGGTGCGTGACGCAGGCGTAGCCGTGCAGCATGGACAAGGCCACCCCCACCAGCACGGCAGCACCCACGGCCAGCACCAGAGAACCGCTGACCACGCCCACGGCGGCAGTGGCAAATGCGGTGAGCAGCATCTTGCCTTCCAGGCCCAGGTCGATGACACCCGACCTTTCACACAGCACGCCCGCCAGCGCGCACAGGATCAGCGGCACGCTAACCCGCAAGGTGCTGGCGATGATGGTGCCGACGAAGACCTCATCCATGGGCACGACCGCCGTCCGGGTGCTTCGCGAACAGGCGCCAGATCTTGTACAGCAGCGGCGAAGCCACCTGCGCCATCGCACCGGCAAACAGCACGATCAGCCCTTGCAGCATGAACACCATGTCACGGCTGAAGCCGTTGATCTCGAAGGCCAGTTCACTGCCACCCTGGTACAAAGCGCCAAACAGCAAGGCAGCCAGCACGATGCCCACCGGGTGGTTGCGGCCGATCAGGCTGACGGCGATGCCGGCAAAACCTGCCCCGGCCACAAAGTCGGGCAGCAGGCGGCCGTGCACACCGGCAATCTCGTTCACGCCTACCAACCCGGCCAACGCACCCGATGCGGCCATGGACAGCACGATCAGGCGTTTGGGCTGGATGCCGGCGTACAGCGATGCGTCGGGTGCAAAACCCACCGCACGCAAGGTGTAGCCGGCATGGCTCTTCCACAGCGCCAGCCAGGTCAGCACGGCCGCGCCGATGGCCAGCAGCAGCGTCAGGTTCAGTGGCGTGCGCGGCCATTCGATGCCGATCCAGGCCATCGCCTCGTGCACACCAGGCACCCGCGCTGATTCAGAAAAGGCGCGGCTCTCGGGTGTCATGTTGCCGGGCTCCTTCAGCGTGTTGACCAGCAGGTAGCCCAACAGCGCCGCCGCGATGAAGTTGAACATGATGGTCGTGATCACGGTGTGGCTGCCGCGGTAGGCCTGCAGCGCACCCGGAATGGCCGCCCACACCATGCCGAACAGCGCAGCGCTGATGACGATGAGAGGCAGCATCAGGAAAGCCGGCAGGTGCGCCGACAGCGCCAATGCAGCGACCCCCGCACCCAGCCCGCCCATCACCGCCTGGCCCTCGCCGCCGATGTTGAACAGGCCGCCATGA
>ENA-ORBV01000231-ORBV01000231.1-microbial-mat-metagenome-genome-assembly--contig:-NODE-231-length-123424-cov-7.084688_pt1 | contig 123424 bp, 117 predicted proteins | sample MGYA00237777_ERZ505514 | MGnify/ENA primary metagenome ERZ505514 (study PRJEB26160, sample SAMN06269048) | microbial mat metagenome | isolation source: Oligotrophic lake microbial mat | place...
TTTCAAGCAGAAGACGGCATACGAGATTCGCCTTAGTCTCGTGGGCTCGGAGATGTGTATAAGAGACAGGCTGTAGAGCACCTGCAGATCCTGCTCCCGCTCGAACGGACGCCGCCCCGACAGCATCTCGAACAGAACGATTCCCAGCGACCAGATATCGGTACGATGATCGAGCGTCGCGCTCTGCGCCTGCTCCGGCGACATGTAGACCGGAGTTCCGACGATGCCGCCCGAAGCCGTATGGCGTGGCGCGCCGCTCACCAGCGCCAATCCGAAATCGAGGATATAGGCGTGGCCCTGCGGACTGACAATGATGTTCGAACACTTGATGTCGCGATGCACAACCCCTTGTCGGCGTGCCTCTTCGAGTCCGTTGGCGATCTGAATCGCAAGATCCAAAGCCTTGTTCGTGTCGGGAATGCGGGTCTTGATGAGCTGACTCAACGTCTGGCCTTCGAGATACGCCATAGCCAGAAACAGCCGGCCATCCACCTCGTTGACTTCGTGAATCGGGCAGATGTTGGGATGATGCAAGCGCGCTGCGGCGCGCGCCTCTTGCATGAACCGCTCTTTGCGATTCTCTCCCGCGACATCGTCTTCAAGGTTATCCGCAGGCGGAAACTTCAACGCCACTTTTCTGTTGAGGCGTGTGTCTTCGGCCAGATAGACTATGCCCATGCCGCCTTGTCCAATACGCGAAACGATCCGATAATGCGAGATGGTCCGCCCAATCATCGGTTCATTCCGCCTCAGTCTCCGCTGGTGCGTATCCGATGGGCTGGCGATAGCGCGCCGCGACCACCAACACCAGACTGCCTGCAAGATCGCCGGTGTCAGGCCACGCGTATCCCTTCAGCTCAACATCTCTCACGCTTTTGGGTTCGAGTCCATCGAGTGGAACGGAGAGACGCTGCAGATCCGCGGATCCGCTGAACTGCGCAACGCCGTTGACGTAACAGACCAAGCGCACCAGATTCTTCGCGCGAACATCGAGGTCGATGCCTTCCTCGCGAAAGGTTGCAAGCGTGATTTCCAGTTTGTAGGCGGGTTTGGTTGCGAGTCTGTTGCAAGCAAACTGCACCAGATTGCTACCCCAATCCATAATGTCCGTTTTGGTAAGTCGATAGGGGACGGTTCGCGTCACCCCGAGATCCTCAAGCGCCTGGCCCGCGCGTCGCCCAACACGTGTCGAACGCATGCTGGCAAAAGCAATCACCGCGCCACCGGGCAACGGCTTGAGCGGCATATCCGGCAGAATCTCGAGCCGCTCGAACAGATCGTCCTGATGCCACCAACGGCTTGCGCCGCCGCCCCCAGTGTTCTCATCGACACCGATAATCTCGCCGATCTCGTGATCTTGAAATCCGGCGGAAAAAATATCCGTCGCGCTGTAGGAAACCGCATCGATCACTAGCGCCGCGGGGCCCTGATAAATCTGCCCCGTATTGTTGGCGCTGCGCTTCGAGGTCAGCGGACGCCCTTCGGTGAGTTGTAATCCTTCGGCAATGCTGTCGCCCGCGTCTTCGATCCAAGGCCCGAACTCGGCTTGTAGCGCGCGGATTTTCAAAGCAACCAGCGGATCGCTGCTGCCTAGCGTTGCGACCTTCCCCAAAATGCCCTGAATCATTGGCGTATTCGCAAAGTGAAACGCAGCAGGTGTAATCTCAAGGGGCGTGAGCATCTGCAGGATGCGCTCAGCACCTTTGATGCTGCCTCCTGAATTGCCACGCACATCGATGATCAGTCCGTCGGGGGCAAACTCATTCATCACTTCCAGAATCCGCTTGCACTCGTCGAAAAGCGAGTCCGGATGTGCCTCGAATGTCTTGATTCGCAGGTAACCGAAACGCTTCGGTGTTTCACTTTTGGCATCGGGAATCACCAACTCGTCGGGGGTGATCATCTGCCGCAAGATCAATCCCGAAGGATGCTGAAACTCGAAGACCTTCGGCATCTTCGTATAGAGAAAGTCCACTTCCGGGTCGCGAAAGCTTTCCGGCGCATCCGCAAGCGACGAAAAGATCGCAGCGCGCCCGAGTTGCTGCCGTTCATGCGCTTCCGCCTCTTCGAGCCTCTGCAGATCTTCCTGTTCTTGCCAAACCCTTTCACCCCAAATCGCCTTCATGGCGAGAGCCTGATCCGCCACCGGTTGACAAACCGCCGTCGCAGGGGCGCGAAATGCACCTTCCGGAAAGCCAGTGGCAACGCTCCAGGGAACCAACAGCACCTGTTCCTCGGCCTTGTTCGGATCCGGGCGGAACTGCACAAACACAGCCTCTTCTGACGGGGGCAGCCCATAGGTGAGGCTCCGCATCGTGAGCCGCAGCATCCCGCGCGTGAACTTGGATGCTTCGTTGCCCGCCGGAATCACACTCGAAAGCCGCTCCACAGCCCGCGCGATCGCCATCCCATTCCAGTGCGTGATCTCGATGCCCGGTTTGAATTCGGGATGCTCGAATCCCGAGAGCGTTTGAGTCACCACAAAGTGCAAACCGTCGTCGGTGTAGCACTTCACCACAAATGGCAGAAACGCCAGTGCGCCGCGATAGGGCGCGGGCAAGCCATAAAGTGTGTGCGCATCGCGAAGTTCGGTGAAGATCTGAATGAGTTCGGTGTGGAACTTCAAATCGTGTGAGATGTTCTGGATCCGCGAACGCAGCAGCCGCAGTCGCTGAATCGGATCGATGCCATAACGGGCGCGTTTAAAGGGCAGGTGCGCGTAGAACTGATCGAGAATCAGAATCGCCTGCTCGCAGATGATTTCGCGTTCACCGGGCTGGAGCGATTGATCCTGACAGCGATGCAGAAACTCCGGCAGCGAGTCGATGCGCAGGTCGGGGAGATTGAGTGTGATCTTGCCGGCGAGCAGGGTCCGCACCGTGGCCGCGAGCGTTTCCTGCGCGGATTCCATCTTCATCATTGGGTTTGCGGTAGGCATGCGTCCGAGTTCTTTCATTCTCGCGCAGTCGGCTATGATCGTGAGCTGGTCTTCACGATGCGGCCTGCCGGTGCCGCGACGCGTCCGACGGTCGTTCCTCCGGCAGCGCTGGGATATTCGATGCTGTTCCCCGCGGGTGTCACGCGTCCGGTAGTTTCGACGTTGAATGCCGTGGATGCCAGCATTACGTCTAGAGCATTTTCGGACTTTCTGCGGCTGATCTCGGTGGGGCGAGCTTTAGTTTGCGCGAGGCTTCAGCCTTGCCCAGCGTCTACACAATTTCTGAAAACGCTCTAACGCCGCGATCATCCCAGCAGGACTGAACGGCGCGATCTCGGCGTTCGTCACCGAGCGGACGCATCTGATTCTGGATATCAACGGCTATTTCACGCCTTGATTGCGATGTGAGTCCACAATTTCGACGGGAAAGAGAAATATAATAACGGAATCCAGCACAATGCCTTCACTGACCCATCCCGACAGGCTCCTGCTCCGACAATTCCTCTGCGCCACCCCGCAGTTCTCAACCCATCGCGGACGCGAAACCCTCCTCCAAAACACCCTCGGAGCCTACCCGCATACCGCCAAAGCTCTGCAATGGGTCAACCTCGAAGGCTCCCGCGAGGAAGTCGTCTTCGATCTCGTCACCAAAATCGCAGGGCTCGAATCCTCACCCGGCATCTCCGCACTCGCCCTCATCGCAGCGGCAATCCAACCACTACTTTCCAGCGAATATCGCGACAAGCTCGAAGCGCTCCGCCGCCGCATGCAGTGGACGGACACCGACTCCGCATCCCTCGACGCCAACACTTGGCGCGACAACCGAAGCGATGACGAACTCTCCCTCGAACGTGTCATCGGCGAAAACACCCTCCGCCATCTTTACTATCTGCGCCAGGCGCTCGTCGTCGCCGAATCCGTGGTTCGTATCGACATCAATGGCCAACCCAACGGCACCGGATTCCTCGTCGCGCCCGGCATCGTCATGACCTGCAATCACGTCATCCCCAATGCGCAGCAAGCAAGCCGCGCCGCCGCGCGCTTCTTTGAAGAACAGCCGGACCCATCCACCACCGAGCCTCCCAGAAGAGCCGTCATCGTGAAAGTCGAGGAGATGCTCTACACAAATGCCAAGCTCGACTTTACGCTCCTGAAACTCCACCCACAGTCGCCCCAACCCGCGCCCCTCAAACTCACCACAGCGGCCGTCAAGCCGAACGATCGAGTGCCCATCATCCAGCATCCCGAAGGCATGCCCAAACAGATCTCCCTCCAAAACAATCTCGTCGCCTACGCGGACGACGACAAGGTGCAATACTACACTACGACCATGCCCGGTTCTTCTGGCTCGCCCGTCTTCGATAATCAGTTCCACGTCGTGGCAATCCATAGAAACTGGGTTGGCCAGAAGCACTTCCCCGTGGTGGCGGAAGACTCCGCCGCCGCGCCCCAACCCTACCGCAATCAGGGGACCAGTATGATCGCCATCCTCGCAGATCTTCACAAAAACGCCCCGAATTTCATCTGAACCCATGCTGCCGCCCGATCTCCAAAAACCGTTCCAACGCCTCCTGCTCAGCCTCACCACCTGGGACACCACAAAAGGCCGCGAGCGGACCCTCGCCTGCCTCCGCGACTACGATGTCTGGGATCACCGCCGCACAGAAGACGATCCGGCAACCTGCGCCGAACACCTCGTTCAGTTTCAGTCCAAACACGGCGCGGAACCCTACCTGCGACTGCTCGCCGACCTCCGCGACGCCAACCAGGGCTTTGTTGAAGTCCTCAATCAGATCGACACGCTCGAAGCCGACCTCCGCAGCCGCGAACCCCCCCGCCCGCGCGTGAAATGGAACAAACCGCCTTATCGCGGGCTGCTCACGTTTGACCTCAAGCATGCGCCGATCTTCTTTGGTCGCGATCACGAATCGAAGTTGCTTTATGAAGTCATCGCTGACCCGCATAACCGGTTTACTCTCGTCCTGGGGGCCTCTGGCTCGGGCAAGTCGTCACTCGTTCGCGCCGGATTGCAACCCTTGATCGACAAGCATCACCCCAAATGGCTGGTGACAGCCATGACACCGCTCGAACTCGCAGATCCGGATACGTCGCTCAGGGCAGCGCTGATGCAGACGCTCAAGCAGCATGACCTCTTCGAAGCCAAGCGTGAATGTCTTGCCGGACTCGCGACAGATCCACTGGCAACTATCGCAAACCTGCTAGGCGTCGAGCGCTGGCTGCTCATCGTCGATCAGTTCGAAGAACTGTTCGGAGACAAGCAAGGCGCCAACTTCATTGACCGCCTACTCAGCGGAAATTCCGTGCAATTCCAAGTGCTCGCCACACTCCGTTCGGACTTCTTCCACCACTGTCTCACCCATCCCCCGCTCAGCCGTGCAGTGATGCTGCCCGGCGCGCAATTCCCGGTGGGACCACCCAACAGACTCGCGCTCGAACGCATGGTCTCGGGTCCGATCAAAGAAGTGGAACTCCCCGAAACCTGGACCCTCGATCCCGCACTCCCGCCGCTGATTGCGGTGGATGCGGAAGGCCAATCCGGCGGACTCGCCCTCATGGCCTTCGCCCTCCGTGAACTCTACGAGCTTGCCAAAGGCAATCGGCTCGATGTGGCACTCTACCGCAGCAAGCAGTTCGGCGGACTCAGCGGCTCCATCGCCCGCCGCGCCGACGCAACCCTTGCCGAACTGGGAGAAAACGCCCAACAAACACTGGAACGTGTCTTCACCAAGCTGATCCGCATCCACCAGCATGACGATGCACCGGTGCGCCTCCGCGCGCTCGGTACCACTTGGGACGATGACCCGCAAGCGCGCGCACTCGTCGACGCCTTCGTGAAAGCCCGCCTCCTGCTTGCCGATACTGCCAGAACTGTTGAAGTCGCCCACGAAGCCCTGCTTCGCGAATGGCCCACCCTCGTCTCCTGGATTGACAAACGGCGAGATGCCTTTCGCCTGGCGGACAGGGTCCGAACCGAGGCCCGCGAGTGGGTGGAGGATGAAAGGCATGAACGCCCCTGGAACGAGCGCATCATCGCCGAGACGAGGAGGACGCTCCGCGAGGCTGGCTTCCTGGATCAACTCCAGGCCGAGCATCCCAAGATAGAGCGCCTCCTCTTGCCGGAAGTCGATTGGATTGTCGCAGAGCTTTCCATAGCCAAGACAACGCATCGCCGCCGCCATCAAATCGGCGTGAGCCTCGCAGAACTGGGCGATCCAAGACCCGGCACCGGCTTGACCGCGATTGAAGTACCAGACATTCTGTGGAAACAAATTCCGATGGGGCCACGATCGGAGCCCTTCTGGATGGCGGCCTATCCAGTGACTGCTGTCCAGTTTCAAGCCTTCCGCAAGTTAGAAGCGGGCAGGGGCCGACGCGGCCCTCCAAGTGAATCAGGAACAATCGCGGCGGCCTCCGTTGCCCGCGGTTCCTCAGAAGATGCCGGGCTGCCCAACCATCCAGCAGTTAACGTCTCGTGGAACGATGCAACGGAGTTCTGCACTTGGCTCTCGTCCCAACTGAAATTCAAAATACGTCTCCCCAAAGAAGCCGAATGGGAATGGGCCGCCCGCAGCGCCCGCCCGGACTTCGAATATCCGTGGGGACCGGTGTGGATCGATGGCCGAGCGAATACGAGAGAGGCGAAGCTCGCAGAGGCCACGGCCGTAGGCATGTACCCGCAAGGCGACAGCCTCCAGGGAATCTCCGACTTGGCGGGAAATGTTTGGGAATGGTGCGCGGAAGATGTCAAAAAAGAGTATCGGGCGTTGCGCGGCGGTTCCTGGATCAACCTTGCCTCCTTTACGCGCGCGGCGTATTTCAATCACTATCTCCCGGGCTCTCGCTTCTACCGCATCGGGTTTCGGGTGGTGTGCTCGGCCCCCATCCTCTGATCTCTGTCGCTCTGGACTCTGTCTCTCTGCACCTCCGCCCACTGTCCCGCGCGCAAAGCGCGCGGGCGAATTTTTGGCAGTATTTTGGCATGGTATCGTAAGGCGTTGGCTTACCGGCTGGCAAAAAGGGCGCCTCGGAACCGAGTCTCGGGCGTTGCGCGGCGGTTCCTGGAACAACAATGCATCCAATACGCGCGCGGCGTATCGCAATCACAATCACCCGGACAATCGCAACAACAACAACGGGTTTCGGGTGGTGTGCTCGGCCCACATCCGCCTTCGGTTTCCAATTGTGCCGTCAGGTTCCGCCGGTTAAGGCTTGCGGGATGCGGCGGGAAGCCGCTGGATGGCGCGGGTGCGTCCCGTCCGCACGCCGAACCGGAAGCACGCGGGCAGGCGTCGGGAATCATCTTGCTCACATGTTCGTATTGCCCATCCGACAACCATCGCCATGTGTGGGCCAGCCGCAAATAGAGCCGTAGCTTGTTCAGCGCCCCGTCGGCGCCCGCCAAACGAATTTTGCGAGCCCCGCCTCGCGTTGCCTGGGCATCCTCGAGCCGCTCCGATAGATCGAGCGCCGCCCCCTCCGCTGACCGCGTGGTCCACCATGCCCTCCGCAACGTCATTGGCCCGCCGCTCGAATCGCGTCGGCAAGGGACACATCGGGCAGTGGATCGACTGCAAACCTGCGCCAAACGCCACCGCTATGCGCTGCGCATGGACATCGTCAAACACTTCCCGTCCATTGACCACGCTGCTCTGATCGAGATCCTCCAGCGTTCCATCGCCTGTCCCCGGACGCTCGATCTTTGCGCCAAAATTATCGCTAGCGGCGATGGAATCCTGGAGCGGGACTACAAAATGGTCTGGTTCCCCGGCGACGATCTCCTGGCCGCCTGCCGCCCTCGCGGTCTCCCCATCGGCAACCTCACCTCGCAATTCTGGTCGAACTGCTATCTCAACCCGCTCGACCACTTTGTCCAAGACTCCCTTGGTTGCCATAGCTACCTCCGCTACGTTGACGATATCGCTATGTTTTCCCACAGCAAACGGGAACTCTGGCAATGGAAGTCCGCAATCGTGCAGTTCTTACAGCGCCTGCGTCTGACCATTCACGAAGGTCCCGCACAAGTGCAGCCCGTCACCACGGGGATACCCTGGTTGGGCTTCGTCGTCTATCCTTCGCACCGGCTGCTGAAGTCGCGCAAAGCCATTCACGCCACCCGCCAACTCACAGACCGTTACGCCCAATGGCAGGATGGCGAAATCAGCTTCGCCGAGTTCGACGCCAGCGTGCAGGGTTGGGTGAATCATGTCCGCTACGCGGATACCTGGGGCCTGCGCAAACATGTTCTCGCGAAACTCGCTTGGGGGCCACAACCGCCCCTGTCCAAAGGCCCCCTAAAACTTTCGCCCGCGCGCTGTGCGCGCGGGACAGTGGGCGGAGCTCCAGAGAGCCAGAGCACAGAGCGGCAGAGATCAGAGGATGGGGGCCGAGCACACCACCCGAAACCCGTAATTGTTGTTGCGAATGAACGGGGGAAGGCGAAGGAAAAACGCCGCGTTCGTACTGGAAGCATAGAAGTACCAGGAACCGCCGCGCAACGCCCGAGTCTCTTTTTCGACCTCGTCCGCAAACCATTCCCAAACATTGCCGCTCAGGTCGAGCATCCCTTCCTCCGACACTCCGTTCGGATAGATGCCAACCGCAGTGGTCCTGCCAACGTAGTGCGCCCCGACTTTCTCGTCCGATGCTGTTTCGTCGATGTTCGCGTATCCGGAGACAAACTCATCGCCCCAAGGATAAACCCGCCCATTGGGACCCCGGGCCGCACGCTCCCACTCCAATTCCGTCGGCAATCGGATCCCTCGCTTCAGCTTGCTCTCCAACCAGGCGCAAAAGGCCATTGCCTCGTGCCAATCCACATCCACCCTCGGGTGATTTGACTCCGCCCACTCCCGGGTCGCGGGATGTTCGGGTTTGCTCAACCCCTTCCGCCGTCGCGCATCGACGTACCCGTCCTCTGCCCGCAAAAATGCATCGAACTGGGCACTGGTCACTGGATAGCGCGCCATCCAGAACCGCTCGGTCTTGCGCCGCTTCTTCTCTTCCTGATAAACGAACGTACCTGCCGGAATCTCCACCCAGTCGATCTCTGGCACCCCACCCCGGCAGCCGATGCCCTTCCGCGTATCCAGCCCAAGCCGCCCAATCGCCCGCCCCACCGCCGCGCGCGCCAATGGATGCGGTTCCCTTTGCGTGTCCGCAAGCCTCGGCATCCACGCCGCCTGCAACTCCGCCAGCAACGGCGTTCGTTCCACTACATCCGCGCCACTCTCTTCCAGGCACTCCATCGCCACCTCAGGCTGCGCATGCACCAGCCAGCGGACCACCGGCGTGCAATCCTCGCCGTACAAGCCCGCAAGCAGTTTCAACGTCTCTTCCCAGCCGGAACGTTCCCACCAGCGATCCTCCGGCCACAGTTCCGAAGCCCTCATGGATGGCATCTGCTCGACAAGCGCCTTGGCCGTAAAGTACTCCTGCAAAAGTTGGTGCCGGAACCGGACCTCACCCTCGCCTTCCAGGAACGTCGCATCGAGTGCTTTCCGAAGCTGTCCGCTGCCGCCCAGCGTCTCCGCCGCTTGGGTGGAAGGCGCGGCCGTTAGCACGCCGTAGTCGCTGCCTTCGCCCGAATCCACTCGCTTCCGCTGCATTTGCCACGCCAACCTAGCCAGCCCCTCTTGCAGTGCCCCGCCTCCCCGCCAGGCAGGATCGCGGGACTCTTCCCGCGCCGTCAATTGCTTCACAAAGAGCTCGAACAACTCGCCCCGGTTCGGCGGCAGTGCTCCGTCACCTTTCACCCAAACCTGATAAAGCATCGTCAGCAGAAACGGGTTCGACGCCAGCCGCATCAGGCAGCGTGGACTTCGCAAGTGCTTGCCCCGCAGGTCACTCCAATCCTCAATCTTCCAGCTGTCGATCTCGGCATTTGGATCCCAGAATGTCTCCTCCGCGATGCGCTTGTCCGAGCACGTCTTGAAGACCTTTAACAGCCCCTCATCTCCCGCAAGTTGCCAAAAGAATTTCTCGGCCGTCTCCGGACCTTCTCCGCACTCAGCCACCCAATGGTGCACCACCTCCCGGATTCGCTGCGGCTTCAGCGGTTCCAGCGTGAGCGTGTCGATTCCCAGGTCCAAATCGCCCTGGTAGTCTTCCAGCCGGCACGAAGCAATGACCTTCGCCCCAGCCGCGTGAAAGTCCTCACACAGCCGCCGGACCTCGGCCGCCTTCGCCTCGCGAAACGCCGTCGGCACCTCATTCAAGCCATCGAGCAGCAGCACAACGCGACGCTCCGGCCGCAATGCCTCCACCGCCCATCCAACCTCCGGGGCCATCGCGTCGAGGAAGTCGACCAATGGCTGGTCCTGCTTGGTCCACAATCCCAACGCCACCAGGATCGGAATCGGCTCGTGAGCATCCAGTTCGGCCTTGTGGGCCAAGTCATAGGCAAGCTTGCGCAGCGTGGTGCTCTTGCCCGCGCCAGGGGCGCCGAGCAGCACGCCTCGCGGCACATCGTCAAAGGCAGAGAGGATATCGGAGTAGGGACGCTCCGGGGCGTCGACCCGCGCGGTAGGGGCCTTCGAGACGCGCCTCAGCCGGATTTGCGCCAGATCCATGTCGCCATCCCACAATTGGGTGAGCTTCTTCCTGGATTCCGGCAGCTTCCGCACAAAGCCCTGGAGCGATGAGAAGATTCTCGCCTTGTTCCGGACATCCACCAACAGCACCGCGAGATGCTTGAGTTCTTCCGCGCGCGACGGCAGCGCGCAACCCTGGTTGAGCACTCGCGGCAGATCGAGATAGTCCGGGTCCGTCTGCTTGCCCCGCGCGTTAGCCATGTGGGTGATCAAAAGAGCGAGATGGTGCTGTCCACGGCCCGCCGATCCGAGCGGTAGCAGCTGGTCTACAGCGTTTGCTGCAAACGCCGCCAACGCGCCTTCGAACTCGATGTGGACGCAGGGGTCCGGATCGCACCCGCCGAGGGCCGCCGAAAACACGGCCTTGCGCTCGCCCGATGGACTGGGCTTGAAGTATTCGGTCAACAATCGGACGGCCAAGTTCCGTGGGCTGTCTTTTCCGGGCATACAGGATATATAGATTATCGCAGCGACAAACTACTCACATGATGGCCGAACACCAGTGATACGCGCGGCCGACGTTTCCGAGTCCTGCGGAGGTTCCAGGCTAAGTGAAGCACCACTGGACAAATCATTGATCCTCCCAAGGGTTCAAGACTATGACGCCGACTCCTTCGAAATCCTTCACATTTCGGGTCACCATCACCGGTTCATGCGTCAGCGCGCCGTTGCGGCAAGCAGCGAATCAATTGCCGGCAAGGGACGCCCTCGCCCTGCGCGATCCACCAGAAGTTCGGCCCACCGGATCGAAACCGAGCGGTCGATTGACAGAATCCGGCCTGCGAACCATTCCTCAAGAGTGATCACACTGGCAAACTGCAAAGGCTTGGGCGTGGTCTCCAACCAGCGCCGGGCGCCAGCATCTGGCTCACCCCCTGGCCGGTTGTACTCGGACAGACCATTCGTATCATTCGTATCAATCAGAAAACCGCCAGAAAACCGCCAGAAAACCGCCAGAAAACCGCCAGAAAACCGCCAGAAAACCGCTCATCGAATTTCAATAGCGCGCGGAGAGCCCCGCGACCTTTCCAAATCAAGACCGGCACCCGCGAAAGGCGAGTGCAAGAGGAGATCGGAGAGATCCGCAAACTTGTCAGCCGGGTTCGCTACTGGGCTTGCATCGCGGACCGCCGGGAGTGGGTCGAACGCCCGAAGAGCTTGAAAATCATTTCCTCCGGCGTGGCGAAGTTTCCCGATTGAAGACACTGTTTTATCAGCTCTTCCACTTCTGGCTTGGTGGTTTCGATATGCATGATCGGATTTGCCTCCTATCTCTTCACGTTCGCCAATAAAGGAGTCCCCGTCACCTTTGGCGTCGCGTTCGCATGCTGTGCTATTGCTTGATGGCTGGTAGAGTATTCTGCCAGCACGGGTGCCCTCTGCCGATCTGCACTCTGACTCGGGCGTTCGGCCAGCCAGGCGAAGCGTAAGACTGAAACCCCGACCACGGCGATCCTCCGGTCAGGCCGTACCTGAACTGCTTCTTCACGGTGCGCCCCGCGCTGCTTTCGCTCTGCGGATGTCTTTCAGAAGCAAGAGTAACTGGTAAGGATCGACCGGGGATTCCTCAAATCCAAAGTGCTGATAGAAACGGCGCGCGGCTTCGTCAATCGCGTGGACCATCACCGCACGAACCGCGACAATAGCAGCCGCCTCTTCGATACGGGAGAGCGCGTCGAAGAGCAGAGCCTTGCCCAGGCCTCTTCCTTGTTGCGTTTGATCCACGGCAAGCCGTGCGAGCAGCACGATGCCGATCGGGTGGTTGGCCAATCCCTTGGCGATCCGCTGCGGACTCTCATGCTTGTGGACGGAACCGGTCGTGAGCGCGTAATATCCAACGATTCGATCGCCGTCGAGCGCGACGTAGGTCTTGGCCGAGTCTGCCTGCTGATTCGTCCAGGCGAACTTTTGCAGCCAGAGGTTCAGCGTTGGGTTGCCGCAATCGAACCGACCCAAGTCGTGTTCGCGGCTCAGTTTTTCGATGAAGAATTCGGGCTTCGGCCCGGGTGTCATCATCGCCGCTGCGCAACGTGGGGTTCGGTGAATAGCTGCCGCAAACGGGGTTTGGGCTTCGCTGGCTGGTCCAAGGCCGCCATGAAAGCCTTCCACTGCTTTTCGTCGAGAACGAACCGGGTTTGATCGGCGAGGGTTTGTTCAGCCTTTTCGCAGGCGCTGCGCAGGATGAATTCGGTGACGTTGATTCCTTGCCTCTCGGCGGCAACTTTGATCAGCGTCTCTTCAGAGACCGTGGCTCGCAGCTGGAAACGACGATCACGAGATTGGTCGGGCGTGGAAATGGCCATCCTTACCTCCATTCCAATTGTACTGCCGATGTACACCGCGCGCGGTGCGCGCGGGAAAGACAGCCCGCAGCCGAGTCAGAGTCCAGAGCGGCAGAGATCAGAGGATGGGGGCCGAGCACACCACCCGAAACCCGTAATTGCTGCGGCGAATGACCGGGGGAAGGCGAAGGCGAAACGCCGCGTTCGTACTGGGAGCATAGAAGTACCAGGAACCGCCGCGCAACGCCCGAGTCTCTTTTTCGACCTCGTCCGCAAACCATTCCCAAACATTGCCGCTCAGGTCGAGCATCCCTTCCTCCGACACTCCGTTCGGATAGATGCCAACCGCAGTGGTCCTGCCAACGTAGTGCGCCCCGACTTTCTCGTCCGATGCTGTTTCGTCGATGTTCGCGTATCCGGAGACAAACTCATCGCCCCAAGGATAAACCCGCCCATTGGGACCCCGGGCCGCACGCTCCCACTCCAATTCCGTCGGCAATCGGATCCCTCGCTTCAGCTTGCTCTCCAACCAGGCGCAAAAGGCCATTGCCTCGTGCCAATCCACATCCACCCTCGGGTGATTTGACTCCGCCCACTCCCGGGTCGCGGGATGTTCGGGTTTGCTCAACCCCTTCCGCCGTCGCGCATCGACGTACCCGTCCTCTGCCCGCAAAAATGCATCGAACTGGGCACTGGTCACTGGATAGCGCGCCATCCAGAACCGCTCGGTCTTGCGCCGCTTCTTCTCTTCCTGATAAACGAACGTACCTGCCGGAATCTCCACCCAGTCGATCTCTGGCACCCCACCCCGGCAGCCGATGCCCTTCCGCGTATCCAGCCCAAGCCGCCCAATCGCCCGCCCCACCGCCGCGCGCGCCAATGGATGCGGTTCCCTTTGCGTGTCCGCAAGCCTCGGCATCCACGCCGCCTGCAACTCCGCCAGCAACGGCGTTCGTTCCACTACATCCGCGCCACTCTCTTCCAGGCACTCCATCGCCACCTCAGGCTGCGCATGCACCAGCCAGCGGACCACCGGCGTGCAATCCTCGCCGTACAAGCCCGCAAGCAGTTTCAACGTCTCTTCCCAGCCGGAACGTTCCCACCAGCGATCCTCCGGCCACAGTTCCGAAGCCCTCATGGATGGCATCTGCTCGACAAGCGCCTTGGCCGTAAAGTACTCCTGCAAAAGTTGGTGCCGGAACCGGACCTCACCCTCGCCTTCCAGGAACGTCGCATCGAGTGCTTTCCGAAGCTGTCCGCTGCCGCCCAGCGTCTCCGCCGCTTGGGTGGAAGGCGCGGCCGTTAGCACGCCGTAGTCGCTGCCTTCGCCCGAATCCACTCGCTTCCGCTGCATTTGCCACGCCAACCTAGCCAGCCCCTCTTGCAGTGCCCCGCCTCCCCGCCAGGCAGGATCGCGGGACTCTTCCCGCGCCGTCAATTGCTTCACAAAGAGCTCGAACAACTCGCCCCGGTTCGGCGGCAGTGCTCCGTCACCTTTCACCCAAACCTGATAAAGCATCGTCAGCAGAAACGGGTTCGACGCCAGCCGCATCAGGCAGCGTGGACTTCGCAAGTGCTTGCCCCGCAGGTCACTCCAATCCTCAATCTTCCAGCTGTCGATCTCGGCATTTGGATCCCAGAATGTCTCCTCCGCGATGCGCTTGTCCGAGCACGTCTTGAAGACCTCAAACAGCCCCTCATCTCCCGCAAGTTGCCAGAAAAACTTCTCCGCTGTTTCGGCGGGCCTTTTGCGACTGGTCACCCATTGACGGACCACCTCACGAATCCGCGCCGGCGTCAACGGCTCCAGCGTGAGAGTATCGAGGGCCAAATCCAAGTCGCCAGTGTAATCCTCAAGCCGGCACGATACGATCACCGGAGTGTTTCCCAACTCGGCAAGCAGGCCCCGCACCTGTGCGGCCTTTTCCGCACGCAATCCCGTGGGGACCTCGTTCAATCCATCCAGCAGCAACACCAGCCTCTTGGCTTTGCTCAACGCCTGCACTGCCCAGCCCACCTCTGGCGCACACTGTTCGATGAACGCCCGTAGTGGCTGATCCCTCTCTGTCCACAAACCCAACGGCACCAGCACCGGCAGCGGAGCCTCCGCGTCGTCTTCCGCCCTTTGCGCTTTCTCGTGGGCGAGTTTCCGCAGCGTTGTACTCTTGCCCGCTCCCGGCGCTCCCAAAAGCGCAGCCCGCGGGACGTCGTCAAACGCCTCGAAAATGTCGGTGTACGGCCGCTGCGGTTTCGGAGGGCACTCTTTTTCGCGCTTGGACTGCATCGCAAGCCGGATGATCGCCAGATCCTGAAACTGTGCAACACCCCCGAGCGACGAGGAACGCTTAGCCTCCTTGCGGTGTTTGTCCAGCAGATTCTGCACACGACGCAGCGCCTCTTCGCGAGTCGGCAACGCACAGGTTTGGTTAGTCCGCATCGGACTGCTTGCCTCGAGCCGTCGCCATATGCGTGATCAAAAGAGCGAGATGGTGCTGTCCACGGCCCGCCGATCCGTGAACCAGGAGTTGCTCGACAGCGTTTGTCGCCAACGCGACTTCAAACACAAGCTGGGCGCAGGGGTTCGGCGAGCATTCGCCGAGAGCCGCTGCGAAAACGGCCCGGCGCTCGGCGGGTCCACTCGATTGGAAATATTCCGTCAACAACCGGACAGCCCGGTTTCGCATAAAAGTCCTAATGTCACAACCGCAGGTAGGGCGGGCTTTAGCCGGCGGCGGACTTCAGTCCGCCCAACCTTGCCTCCCGGTCGCAGCATTAGATTATCGCAATAGACGCACCGCGATAAACTACTGTCGTGATACACGTTAAAAGGCCGCCTCTACCGCCTTCGAAGCTGCTCGACCAGGCCCGGAAGGAAACGGAAAGTCTCGTAAAGGAGTACGACAAATTGCGGGCCGCCTTCCGCGACGCGTTCAAGGCCCAAATTTGGATGGAGTTCCGGCCAGAACTCGTCAAGCTCTTCCATGGAAAGTGCGCTTATTGCGAAACTCCGATTCTTGCATCGAGCCGGGGGGGCGTGGAGCATTTTCGCCCCAAACGGGACGCCGCCGAAGATCGCTCGTCGTCAGACCCGGCATACTATTTCTGGCTTGCCTACGAGTGGCGGAATCTTCTGATCGCCTGCCAAATGTGCAACACGGCAAAGCGGAACACATTTCCTGTAGTCCGAAACCAACGCTCCACGATTGGTGACTCGTGGGAGAAAGTGACTGCAAGCGAGCAAAACCTGATTTTAGATCCCTGCCGGGATGAGCCAGCCGAATTCCTGGAGTTCCGCAAAGACGGCTTGGTCTACCCTCGGGCAGTGGCTAGCGCTCTGCTCAAGCAACGTCACGGCGGACAGCATCCGGGCGAAGTTTCGATTCGAGTCCTGAATTTGAATCGGGAAGGGCTCATCTTTCCCCGGAAAACACATGCCGAGCAGATCTTGTTGCGAGTGCAAGCCTCGGCTTCGATGAAGGAACTGCTTGCGCCGAGTCAGCCCTATCTGGCTCTTACCCGGGACGTGCTGGGGCTGAATCGCGAAGATTCGGGCTTCGAATCCCTGCAGCCGACCGTGCGACCGACGGCCAAGCCAGTCAAAGTCCGAACATCGGTCGACGAACAGCCGCCCCTGATTGACAAAATTGAGATCCGCAACTTCAAACTTATTGAATCTCTCGATTTGACTCTGGACGGCAGGTCGATGGCAATTCTGGGCGAGAATGCCGTCGGCAAGACGACCGTCTTGCGTGCTCTCGCTCTCGCCTTTGTCGGTGAGAACCGGCTCAAGAAAGAGCATCCGAACGGTAGCGGGCTTCTTCGCAGGCTGCCAAGCGGCAAGCTCGCTGATTCCGGCTCGATAAAGATCACGTTTTCGCTCACCCATGATCCCATTGAGCTCCACTTCAATGGCGAAACGATCGCGTTCGAGAGCGGCGCAAAAGGTTTGGGCGGCTATTGCCGCGCCTACGGCAACGTTCGCCTACCTGGGGAGAAACTCGCCTCAAAAACCGAGCAGGTGTCGGTAGAAAATCTCTTCAATCCGCGCACCGAAATTACAAATGCTCACCTTTGGTTGGCTGCGGTTCCGCTGGATGCCCAGGAAAGAGTCGGTGTCGCGCTTCGGACGATCCTCATGCTTGCCGACGAAGACCGCATCGAATTCGGCGACTCGGGATTTCGCATCCGCCCGGACAACACCTGGGTCGAAATCCCCGAACTCAGCTCCGGCTATCAGGACATCTTTCACATTCTGGCCGACACCATGCGCGGCTTCCAGGAAAAACTGACCAATTTCGAGAACGCCACCGGCATCGTGCTCGTCGATGAACTCGGCAACAGCCTGCATCCCAAGTGGAAAATGCAGATCGTCCCACTTCTACGCAAGATCTTTCCCAAAATGCAGCTCATCATTAGCACCCACGATCCACTCTGTCTCAAAGGCTTCGACGTCGCGAACATCCTGGTTCTCGCCAAAAACAAAGACAAGAGAGTCGTCTGCAAGCAAGCCCGCACGTCGGTTAAAACGCTACGCGTCGACCAGATCCTGACCTCGGAACTCTTTGGCCTGTCGTCCACCATCGATCCCGATGCCCAAACAAAGTTCGACGAGTACTACGAATTGCTCGCCAAAGACAACCCGACGCCTGACGATGTCAGCCGGAGAGAGAAATTGCGGCGCGAGCTTGCCGGACTCTCGAACCTCCCCGCCTCCTTGCGCGATCAGAAGATCTTCGAAATTGTGGACGAGTTCCTCGCCCGCCGGGACTTTTCCGACGACAAGACACTCGAAGAGCAGGAAAAGAAGGTTCGCGAAGCCGTGTACGAGCGATGGCTGCACCTCACCGGTGGTGACCGATGAGGTTTGTTGAAAAAGGCGATTGTCCCGAGGTCCTGGCGAACGATAGCAAGTCCAGAATCGACGAATTAGAGAACGCTGGAAAGCACCGTGCCGACAAAAAAAAGAAGGGATCATTCGAGTACACCCTCTACAAGCATCCTGACGTGAAAGCTGCCCTTGAAGAGGCTTTCTACCGAAAATGTGCCTATTGCGAGAGTTACTACGCCGCAACCCAACCGATCGATGTCGAACATTGGAAGCCCAAGTCCATCTACCCCGAGCTAGCTCTCGATTGGGACAACCTACTGCCATCCTGTATCGACTGCAACCGGTTCCGCTATCACACAGATCCAAGGACAGGAGACGAGATGGGAGCCGGCAAGGGCGACAAGTTTCCCCTGGGCAAGCCCGATGCAAAAGGCGAAGAGCGCCCGCTATTGATCCACCCCTGTAAAGATCGCCCATCCGATCATCTTGCTTGGCACGGGCGGGATGCCAGCGTCCTCGACGCGCGCGACGGAAGCGAAAAAGGCCGCGAATCTATCCAAGTCTACGGACTCAACCGCTACGCCCTCGTCGCCGGCCGCAGGGACGTGCTGTTCAAGGTCCGTCTCCATCTGTCCCAACTCACAACCCTCTGTCGGCTCAAATCAAAAACCACCGAAGCCGAAGACGAGGGGCGCCGGGTCTGGCTCCTGGATCAATTCATCGAGCAGGAACTCCTCGCACTAAAGGCCTTCACGGCAGAGGACGCACCCTACTCGGAAATGTGCAAGGAAGAGGTCCGCCGGACGTTGCCCTCACGTTTTGGTCCTTAATGGCCGCTCGCGTTCACAAGCTATTTCTCCCTTTCCCTCAATACTTTACAGCCAATCGTTTTTTAATTGACCCGCGCTCGCGCGACAATGAGGGCGGAAGGGCAGTCATGACTCCAACCGTGAACACCAGCATCGCCCCGATAGTGCAACACCGCAAAGCGGAACACATTTCCTGTCGTCCGAAACCAACTCCCCACGATTGGTGACTCATGGGAGAAAGTGACTGCAAGCGAGCAAAACCCGATTTTAGATCCCTGCCAGGATGAGCCAGCCGATTCCCTGGAGTTCCGCAAAGACGCCTGGGTCTACCCTCGGGCAGTGGGTCGCGCGATGCTCCAGCAACGTTGCGGCGGACAGCATCCTGGGGAGGTTTCGATTCGAGGCCTCGGCGCTAAATCGCGAAGATTCGGAATTCGAATTCCTACAGCCGACCGTGCGCCGCTATTGTCCCGACTACCTTTCGCGCTTGTGCAGAACGTCCTTCAACTCGCTCAGGAACGCCTCGACATCCTGAAAGTCGCGATAAACCGATGCGAACCGCACATAGGCGATCTTGTCGAGCGCCTTCATGCGCTCCATCAACAGTTCGCCGATGGTGGTGGTGGACAACTCACGATCCTGCGACTCAACGATTTGGGTTTCCACAAAATCCACGATTTCCGCCAGCTTACCCATTCCTACCGGACGCTTTTCGCACGCCTTCAGCAGGCCATTGAGCACCTTTTGGCGGTCGAACTTCTCGCGGCGGCCATCTTTTTTGATGACCATGAACGGAATCTCGTCGCTCCGTTCGTAGGTCGTAAAGCGGCGATCGCATTTGATGCATTGACGGCGGCGACGAATCACATCGCCTTCTTTGCTTTCTCGCGAGTCAATGACTTTGTCTTCTTTGAACCCGCAAAACGGACACATCATGATTCTGTATCGCTCTCCTCTGCCGCATTTCGGATGTCTTTCCAATGTAGCCCCTCACGCAAGGCGAGCACGAGGCCGAACGGCACGACGATCACCAGATTCACCAACCAAAGCAGTACCGCTGCACCCGAGGCGGCTTCCGCGGATACCTTGTAGATCTCGGTGAGGGTGAAAATGGTTGCCACTTGCGACCCGCCGCCGATTCCCGGCAACTGCACCGATCCTCCGAAGGCCACGAATCCCAGCACGATCATCGTGTCGTGCAGCGTCAGTTGACGCGTACCCGGGAGGGCGTGCATCACGCAGTATCCAACCAGAATCAGCACCATCCATTCGAGCACCGAGTAAACGAAAAGCAGCGTCAGGCTGCGAGGATCGCGCGTAGCGAGCATACCTTCGCCGAAGGAATCGAGAAAGCGGGTGGCCTTCTGCAACGCCGGTTCGGGAAGAAATCCGAGCGCGTCCAGCAGGCGGTCTCGCAGGCCGTCGTGAAAGTACCGGAAGGATGTAATTGCCATCAGACAGACAAGCGCCAAAAATCCCAGCGCCCATCCGCCGACTTCGAGAATCGTGGCGACGCGTGGCGTGATGTTCGCCGCGCCCTTGTCGAGTTGCGATAGCGCAAAGCCGAACAACAGCAGCACCATCAGCAGATCGAAGATCCGCTCGGCGACCCATACCGCGAGTTGCGAAGAGACGCTCACGCCTTCTTTGCGTGCGATCAGATACGGACGCACGAACTCGCCGGCCCGGCCGAAAAAAACCGTAGAGGTGAAGCCGATGACCGTCGCCGACACCAATCCCGCAAAGTTCGGATTCGGCGAAATCGGGCGCAGCATCAACTGCCAGCGGATCGCCCGGCCCAAGTAGCTGAGCGTGATCAACAGGCAAGACCCCGTTACCCAGAACGGATCCGCATCCGCAAGGTTGGCGCGAAAGCGGGCCCAATCGAAATGTCCCGCATGGCGCAGCCAGAAGTAAACCAGAGCGGCGAGCAGCAACAAGGCGGCGGCAACGTAGGCGTGTTTTTTCAGGAAAGTCACAACTCTCGCGGAAACCGATCGGCGTTGCAATTTGCCACTAATTCAGAAATCCTCGAACCCGAAACATGTGGGAACTTGCTCGCTACATCGTGCGTTGAGTCGCTGGTTACCGCGCGAGTTCCTCGGAAGCGGGCAGGGGCCGACGCGGCCCACCAAGCAAAACAGGACCCATCGCGGCGGCCTCCGTTGCCCGCGAGTTCCTCAGAAGCGACGAAGCATCTCCAATGATAGCCCTTATCTCTTCTTCTGGTCTCCACTTGCATTGCGAGGGGCATTCTCCAACATCACGGGAGGCGCGAAATCATAGTCGATGATCTGCTTTTCCTGCATCGCAGCCATGAGCGTCTGTTGCACATCCCGAACCTCCGGCCGGCCAGCCAGATTCAGCAACTCGCCCGGATCCTTATCCAGATCGTACAATTCCAAGACCGGCCGCGGATTCCGGAAGTACGCCTGCTCATGTTCGGGCTTCAGCGTACCCGCCCGGTGCGCCGCGAGAATCTCTTGCCACCCCGGATCCTGCGAGCTATCCACCGGCCAATACTCCATATTCGGCGTCAGGTTGTAAATCAATTTATAGCGCGCACCGCGCACGCAGCGCGAGAGATCGAACTCAGAGGCCTTGGTTTTGTCGGTGAACGGCGCGTTGCCGTGATAGAGACGCGCCGCAAAGATATACTCGCGAGGCGTGTAAGGTCGCCCGGTCAGCAGTGGATAAAAGCTACGGCCGGAAACGCCCTTGGGTGCGTTCGCGCCGCCGATATCCATGAAAGTCGCACCCAGATCCTCGCCGGAAATGAGCGTGGTCGTTACTGTCGGCTTGAACTTGCCAGGCCAGCTTGCAATCAGCGGAACGTTGAGACCCGGATCGAAGAGCGACCCTTTGCCGTGAGGAAACGCCATACCGTTGTCGCCCATGAAGATCACAATCGTTTCCGCTTCCTGATTGTGCTTTCGCAGCACTGCCATCGCCGAGCCAAACGTCGCATCGGCGCGCTCAATTTCGCCGCAGTAGCGCGCGAGATCCGAACGCACGCCCGGCAGATCGGGCAGATGCGGAGGCAACTTGATTTTGGCCGGATTCACTTTGCCCGCGTCCGCGTCCCAGACATGATGCGGATCGCTGAAATTCATCCAGAAGAACCAGGGCCTCGACTTCGGCCTATCGGCCAGAAACCGATCGAAGACCTCAACCGTTTTGCCCTGCCCCGAAATATCCAGCACATCGACGCGCTTCTTCCATGTCTTCATCTGATGTTTTTCGTAGGCCTGGGCAGTGACAGGGGCGGGCGAAACCGCGCCATCGAGATGGAAGTAACGTCCAGAAACGCCTGTAAAGTAACCCTTTTCTCGCAGCACTTCCTGTGCCACCGGGATATCCGGCGGCAGCGGCGAACTGAAGCGGCCCATGCGCGCGGCAACCGGCGAACGCCCAGTCATCAAGGCCGTTCGCGAGGGAACGCACTGCGGCGCGGCAGTGAATGCGCGCGTGAACATTACCCCTTCGCGCGCCATCCGATCGAGGTTCGGCGTGGACATCCAGGTCGCGCCATATGCGCCCAGATACGGCGCGCTATGATCGTCCGAGAGAACGAAAAGGATGTTTGGCGGCTGCTGTTGCGCGGTAGCGGTCCCCGATGCCAAGGCTCCGCCAGCAATGGACTTCAGCAGGTCACGGCGATTCAGGCTCATTCTCAGCACTCTCTCAGATTTGTGCCATCTCATGCAACTGATCCCGCCAAATAGCGTCGCCGATCTCTCTCGCACACACCGTTTCACGACCTGCATCGTATCGACGACCGCGATGTGGTTTACAACGGCAAGCACAGTGAAAATGCGGAACTCGAATACAAACGGCGTGGCTCGCTGCCTGAATGCCAAAACCGGCGAGAAGATCTACGAAAAGCGACTTTCTGCAGACGCGCAGATCTACGCTTCACTCGTCGCCGCCGACGGCAAGATCTTCTTCCCGTCAATTGACGGCAGCGTGTATGTCGTCAAAGCCGGGCCGGAGTTTCAAATTCTCTCGCGCAATCAGATGGGCGAGCCCTACTTTGCTACCCCCGCGATTCTGAAGAACACCGTTTACATCCGAACGACTGACAGCCTTGTCGCCGTTGGCTAGCCGAATTGTTAAGGACCCAACATGCCAAGAACTCTCAGACTGCTTTTCACGACTCTGCCTCTCTTCGCGTAGAACATCCGATCGACTGTTATCGGACGCATCACCGGCGCGACCAACGCCGGTGTTCCGGGCACTTCGATCATGCATGCCGAAAAACCTGGACTTGTCGGAACCGCTTACCCGGTTGGAACACTGGGAACGAAAAGGGAAGCCACCCGTGGCATCGCTCTCACCGTGGGCCCGCAGACTCAGCATGATTCCCGGTGCGACCAGTGAGCCGCCCGAACGCATCCGCGTGGGAGGCAATGTGCAAGCTGCAAATCTCATCAACAAGACTAACCCTGAATATCCGAAGGAACTGCAGGAAAAAGGCATCGAAGGCACCGTCGAACTCGAAGCGATCATTTCGAAAGAAGGCAACATGCTGAGCGTCCACCCGCGCAGCAAGGCAGTGGATCGAGGGCCGATCGACGCAGCGACAAAGGCTGTGCAAACCTGGCAATACCGGCCTAGGCTGCTCAATGGAAATCCGGTGGAAGTGGTCACCACTGTCACCGTCCGGTTCTACCTCAAATAGAGTGAATTGCCGCAGCGCCGCAGTGGCAGATCGCCCAACCACCTCGAAAATCCCCCGAAAACAGCTTGGCGACAGAATTGCTCCGTCGCTCAGCACTCATGAACCGCCGATCATTTGTCGCGACTGGACTTGGCGCCGCCTTCTGGGCCAACGAGACGCTCGAAGCCTATCAGAACAACGTTCGCACGGCGTCGAAGCCTGCCGACCTCCGCATCACGGATCTTCGCGTCGCCACCGTGGCCGATGCACCGATGCGCTGTCCGTTGATCCGTATCGACACCAACCAGGGCATTTCCGGATTGGGAGAGGTCCGCGACGGCGCTAGTGCGACTTACGCGTTGATGCTGAAATCGCGATTGCTGGGCGAGAATCCCTGCAATGTCGACAAGATTTTCCGCAAAATCAAACAGTTCGGATTCCACGCGCGTCAAGCGGGCGGCGTTTGCGGCGTGGAGATGGCACTTTGGGACATCGCGGGCAAGGCGTACAATGTCCCCGCCTATCAGTTGCTCGGGGGCAAGTTCCGCGACAGCATCCGGCTTTACTGCGACACCACCGAATCGCCCGATCCCAAAGTCTATGGCGAGCGCTTGAAGAAGCGCATGGACGAGAAAGGCTTCACCTTCCTCAAAATGGATCTCGGCTATGATCTGGTCGAGAACATTCCGGGCGCGGTGTCGCGTCCGCTGGGCCTCACGCAGCGCAACACGGCAATGACGCAACACATGTTCACCGGCGTGGAACTCACCGACAAGGGCATCGCTCTGATGGCCGAATACGTCGGCAAAGTGCGCGATGTGATTGGGATGGAGATTCCATTGGCAGCGGATCACTTCGGGCACATCGGCGTGAATTCCTGCATCCGGCTGGGCAAAGCGCTTGAAAAATACAACATGGCGTGGCTGGAGGACATGATTCCCTGGCAATATCCGGAACTGTGGAAGCAGATCACCGATCAGGTCAACATCCCGACGCTCACAGGTGAGGACATCTATCTGAAAGAAGACTTTGTGAAGCTTTGCCGCATGCATGCGGTGGACATCGTACATCCCGATCTTGCGACATCGGGCGGTTTGTTGGAGACCAAGAAGATCGGCGACGCCTGCATGGAACTTGGCCACGCCATGGCGATGCACTTTGCAGGGACACCCGTATCGTTCTTCGCCAACGTCCACTGCGCCGCAGCGACCGAAAACTTTCTCGCGCTGGAGTTCCACTCGAACGAAGTGCCCTGGTGGGACGACATGGTGAAGGGCGTCGACAAGCCGATCATCTCGAAGGGATTCGCCAAGGTTCCCGAAGCCCCCGGACTGGGCATCGAACTCAACGAAGAGGTGGTCAAGCAGCATCTGGTTCCGGGAACCGGATACTTTGAGCCGACCAAGCAGTGGGATCAGGATCGGGGCAACGATCGTCTGTGGAGCTAGACGGTCCTCATCCAGGCGACGATCTTCGCTGCGATCTCGGCACCTTTGTCTTCCTGCAGAAAATGGCCGGCATCCGCGATGATTTCGTGGGGCTGCCCCGCCGCACCGGGCAGCAGCTTTTGAAATGGCTTCTCGCCACCCGACATCACCGGATCTTTGTCGCTGAACAGCGTTAGCACCTTGCCGGGCCATTCGCGCAACACTTCCCAAGCCTTGCGATTCGCCTCTGAAGCGGGGTTATCCGGAGCGATCGGCACCAGAAGTGGAAACTGCCGCGCTCCCGCCTTGAACTCGTCTGACGGGAACGGCGCGTTGTACGCGGCGATCGCACCGGGCGACAACGGCGATACGCAACCGCCTTTCAGGATGCCGCCCACATGGAAATTCTCAACCGTCTGCGAATAGTGGAGCCATTTGAGAAATCCCTCGGAAACCTTGTGATCTCCCGTTGGCAGACCCGTGTTGGCGACGATGAGGCGCGCAAACCGTTCGGGATTGTCCGCAAGGACGCGCAGGCCGATGAGCCCACCCCAATCCTGGCCGAACAGCGTGATCTTCTGCAGATTCTTATCGCGCACAAAGGCGTTCACGATATCCACGTGAAACCGATACGTGTAAGTCTGGCGCAGCGAGGGCTTGTCCGATCTTCCGAAGCCCACGAGATCTGGCGCGATGCACCGATGGCCCGCAGCCACTAGCACCGGAATCATCTTGCGGTAGAGATAACACCAGGACGGCTCGCCGTGAAGCAGCAGCAACGGATGAGCATCGGTCGGCCCTTCATCCAAATAGTGGACGCGGTAGCCGTCGATCTCGATGTAGTGCGGCTCATAGGGGAAGTCGTCAAGACTGGCAAAGCACTCGTCCGAAGTTCGTAGCACGTCTGATTTCATGTCGCTGCCGATCATACCAAAGCCCCGGCCTGTTGTTTCGACTGCCTGCACTGTGAAACAATAGCGACCCATGAATTGGACAATGAATTGGATCGATACCTGCGTACTGGTGACCTACCTGATTGGCATCACAGCCTACGGCATTTGGGTTGGATACCGGCGAGATGCATCCTCCGAGCAGTATTTTTTGGCGAATAAATCGCTCGGCTGGTTTACGATCGGGTCGGCGGTTTTCACGTCCAATATCTCGACAATTCACTTGGTGGGACTGGCCGCTTCCGGAGCCAAAGACGGCATGGCGGTCGGCAACTTCGAATGGATGGCCTGCTTCACGCTGATGCTGTTGGGGCTGGTTTTCGCGCCCTTCTATATCAAGTCGAAAGTGTCGACGCTGCCGGAATTCATGGAACGCCGCTATTGTCCCGAGGCCCGCACGTTCATGGCCTATATCGGATTGCTGGGCGCGCTTCTAATCCACATCGGCATCAGCCTGTTTGCCGCTGCAAAGCTCTTCGAGAATTTTCTGGGAGTGCCGATGTTGCTCACGATCCTCGTCTTGTCCGTGTTCACGGTAACTTACACGGCGATGGGGGGATTGAAGGGCGTGGTGATGACCGAGAACATTCAGGTCTGCCTCCTACTCGGCGGCGCGATTTTGATCACGACCAAGGGAATTCAGGCATTGACCGGCATCGGTATCGACAACGTCGACGCGTTCTATCGCGCGGTCCAGCCCGGTCAGATGAGTATGATCCTGCCAATCCACAACAGTTCCGGACATTTGAACGAGTTCTCCTGGCTGGGCATCGTGCTGGGATTCCCGATTCTCGGTATCTGGTATTGGTGTGCCGATCAGACGCATGTGCAGCGGGTGCTGGCGGCGAAAGATCTAAAATCCGCACAAAATGGCGCACTATTCGCAGGGTTTCTGAAGATCAGCCCGGTCTTTTTGATGGTGCTTCCTGGCGTGATCGGCTCGATCTTGTGGAAGAAGGGCGTGATCCAGTTGGGAACCATCGCGGGAGCCCCGGATTACAACACGATGCTACCGGCGCTGATCAATCACCTGGTTCCGGTGGGTTTGCGCGGCTTGCTGGCCGCTTGCATGGCTGCCGCGCTGATGAGTTGCATGGCTGCGGCGTTGAATAGCTGCGCAACTTTGATCTCGCTGGATATCGTCAAACGCAAATCGCCCGATCTGGCGGATTGGAAAGTGGTCCGCATCGGCCGATATACAACCGGTGCCATCATGCTGTTGGCGATGTTGTGGTCGACCCAGGGCGATCAGTTTGGAACGATCTTCGAGGCGATCAACAAGATTCCGATGACGTTCGCTCCGGCGGTGACGACTGTGTTCCTGCTGGGGGTTCTTTGGAAGCGAGGCACAGCGCGGGCCGCGATGGCGACTCTTTACTGGGGCACGGCGCTAGGAATCCTCTATTTCATTGTGGATATGCCGTCTATCGGACGCATGGTTCTCCGTTCGTCTGCCGGTCCGAACTTCGCGGGGCTGGTGACCGATGTCACGCAAGGTCTCGGCATCCCGTTTATGCTGGCCGGACCGATTCTGGCGGGGTTTTGCGTGATCCTCTATATCGGGATGAGCCTCGGCACGCCGCCTATGGATGCAGAAGCTGTGGCGGCGGTCTGTTGGGATCATCCACTCGCCTTCCTTCATGGATCGATGAAGGGGCTGAGCGATCCGCGAATCATTGCGGGCGTGTTGTTGACCGTGGTGGTTTGCCTTTACTGGATCTTCCGGTAGGATACTCTGGGGGTTATGGTCAAGAACGTATTGGGCGGGATCCTGCAGACATGCTGCGCGTCGCCGGTGACGGGTTTTTATCGGGATGGCAAGTGCAACACGGGTCCTGAAGATGTGGGAAAGCACACCGTCTGTGTGATTTCGACGGAGGAATTCCTGGTGCATCAGTCATCGATTGGCAATGATTTAGTTACGCCAAGGCCCCAGTGGGGATTTCCCGGACTGAAGCCAGGAGACGGCTGGTGCGTCTGCGTAGAGCGCTGGAAACAGTCGTATGAGGCGGGAATTGTTGGCCCCGTGCGCCTGGAAGCAACGCATGAAAATGCGTTGAAAGACGTCACAATGGACATGTTATTAACAGCGGCGTGGACTCCGAAACATTGAGTTCCCTACGGCTTCTCCTGCCGAGTTCGAGGAAGTACTCAAGCCCTTTTTTCGAGACACATGCGGCTTGAGATTCACACAGCGGCTCCCTTCTAGAAGATGGGCATTGTTGGACATTCCCTTAAATGTCAGCAACTATGGAACCGCTGGACCCTCCGGCCTCTGCTCAAGAAGGTGGAGAAGCAGAATCGCTTCGGGCTTTACTTCATCTTTCAGAGCATGGAACAGGGTACGACGTTCCGGTCCACGGCACCCAAGTATCCGACCGACGACCCGGATTACCGGATCCTTGCGTTGCAGCGCAGCCGGTTCATGCATTACTACTTCTACATCCGGGATGAGTCGCTGGGTCCGATCGTGACTTCGAGTCGCGACGTTTCTTCGGTTTCAGGCGACCTACTATCTCAACGCGCACTCGTTCATGGAGATGGAGTTGAAGCGACTCCAGATCGCCCATCGTAAAGACGACAATGCGTTCTTGGCGTGCGCCGATCCGGCAGCCTTGCAAGCGGCAGCAGACCGGCTGACGCCGGAGGTGATCGGCAAATCATTGGACTATTGGACGTTGATCGTGGGTCGGAAGTTTTCCAGGCGCGAACAGAAAGCCATCAACGTTCGCCGGGTCTACTACATCCACCAGATCGAATACTGCCGCAACTTCTTTGGCGAATGACTGCGCACAAGATCTCCGAGATGTTCGGCGTACGTCTGACCACGCAGCTCAAAGGCAAGTTGAATTCGGTGATCGACCAGATAGAACACGGCCTGTTCCGCGCCTATTGGAAGCAGGCATTCCTCAAACAGTACGAGAAGTTCTCAACCTATTTGCGAAATGAAATCTGCAGCAACAACCTGGCGAACTTCCGCCTCAAAAAGAGCCTCGACAACCTGCCCGCCCTGCGTGAGAAGTTTTTGGAAATCACCGATCGCGTCGCCGGGTTTCAGGCCGAGTGTCTCAACGTCCATCATTAAGCACGGCTCGGCCAAGATCCCCGGCATCAAGATCCATGACACCCGTATGATCCGCCTCTTTGAGGTGTTGCTCCACGGCGGCACACGGATCGCCGGCTGGTCCACCAGATTCACGAGGCTGTTCTCACCACCTTCGGTCTCTCTTGCGACAAGTACAGCCTCAGTCAGCTTCGCTACGATCTTCGCAAGCTGAAAGCCCACGGACTCATCCAACGGGACGGCAACCGCTACGCCTGCCGTCTCTCCGACAAGGGGGTCTCTGTCGCCCTGCTCTTTCTCTTCTTCCACAAGCAACTCTACGGACCCCTTGCCAATAGCCGCTTTCAGCACCGTCCCGACGAAAAGTACATGCCCAGCTCCAAGATTGAAGCCGCTTACCACAAAGCGGATGCTGCCATCCAGCAAGTCATTGATCTTCTTGCCGCTTAGGAATTCGGTAATGGTCTGCCCTTCGACAAACTCCATCGCAAAATAAGGCAGGCCGCCGTGGGTCGTGCCGCGATCGATCAACCGCGCGATGTGGGGATGTTCCAACTGCGCAAGAATCTGGCGCTCGTGACGGAAACGCCTGCGGAAGTCCGCGGAAAACGATGCGCGAGTGGCCACTTCGATGGCGACTCTTTTTGGAATTCGTCGTCATCGCGAATCGCCTCGAAGACAGAGCCCATGCCGCTCTGCCCGATTTCGCTGACGATTCGGTAGGCTCCGACCATGCGACCGGTCCAATCCTCGGTCTCCACTTCGGCGCCGGGAAGCGCTTCGACAAATTCGACGATTGCATCCTGGATGCGCTGCTGGCTATGGCGGTCGTGGCCAAGCAAGCCTTCGACTTCGGCTCGCGGAGACGCGTCGTCCGCCGTTTCACGATCCAGAGAGGCCTTCGGCGGCTTTGCCAAAAAGGTCTGGTACGCGTTCCCAGGTTTGAGCGTCCATCCGTCTAGTTTGCCATTCATAGTTCTTGAAAATGTCGGTCCACTGGCCGAGCAGCTTGCCACCCTGAATCTGCGCGCCGATGTCAAGAAACTTATCCGCAAAGCCGCTGGAGGTCGGCCCGGATATCGAAATGCTCGCGCATTGTTGGAAAGCCTCCCAGTCGGGATTCTTCCGCAGAGCCCAATGCGTTCCTCCGAGGAAGTGAATCGTGATGCCGACAGTCATCCCGCCGTCATTTAGGCACACAAGGGTGTCCAAGCGCCACATGGATGCTCGGCTGTTGAGACCGAGAACGAGACCTTTGACCGGCTGGCTCCGACTGAGCCGCTGTAAACCCCGTAGGATTTGGTTTTATGGGTATTGGGTTGAGAGCATCCAGAACATCCACCGCCGCCGCCAAATTTATTCACTCCAGCCTGCAAGCCCCAGCCACCCGTAATTTCGAAGGGCGTCTTGCGGGTCCGAATCTTCGCGGTCCACATCGCGAGGTCGATCTCAAGAGTGATTCGATCCTTAAGACCCAATGCAACGATGGAGGAAGTGGCCGCGTCGCCACTGCCCGAAAGCGCTTTACCGGCCTTGCCGGAAATCACACCGATCAAGCCGAGTTGTTTGGTACGGGCTGAGTCGATTACGACCTGCGCTTGGAGCGCCTTTTCGTATTCCTCGTGGCTGTTTTTTCGACGGCGGTCCGATCGCCGGCATCGGCGTTTTCGATGAGGCCTTTCAAGGTTTTAGAGCCGGGCATCACCCGTCCACCTGAAGGACTCGCCCCGCATAGCATCATTTTCCGCTCACGCCATCCTGAATGCGGAAGACCAGTGATTCGATAAACAGAACACCGCTGAGTCTGTTGTCCGCAGCGTTTCCGACAGAACCGGTGATTGTTGTTTGCGCCATACCACGCAAGCGCAAAACTTGCGAATTCGTTTCATCGGATAATCGAAAAAGTGCCCAACACACTCGATTCCAACGCCCACGGCGTCTATCCGATCGCCCCCACCCCGTTTCATGCGGACGGACGCATCGACTTCGATTCCATCGATCGCTTGACGGATTTTTACCTCGCCGCCGGATCCACGGGTGTCACCGTGCTCGGCATCATGGGCGAGGCTCCGAAGCTCGACCAACAGGAATCCATCGCGATTGTGAAGCGCTTCATCGCCCGCGCGCCCGCTCTACCGGTGATTGTGGGTGTATCCTCACCCGGCTTTGCCGCGATGTCCGGTCTGGCGCAGGCAGCGATGGATGCCGGTGCCGCGGGTGTGATGATCGCGCCGCCGTCGTCTTTGCGAACGGACGATCAGATCGTGACCTACTTTAAGCAGGCCGTCGAAGCGATTGGCGGTGACATCCCGTGGGTGCTGCAGGATTACCCGCTCACGCTGTCGGTGATCATGACGCCGGGCGTGATCCGCCGCATCGTCATGGAGAATCCCTCCTGCGCGATGTTGAAGCATGAAGATTGGCCGGGACTTGAGAAGATCTCCACTTTACGAGGATTTCAGAAGGATGGTTCGCTTCGGCCCATCTCGATTCTGTGCGGCAATGGCGGACTGTTCCTCGACTTTGAGATGGAACGCGGTGCCGATGGAGCGATGACGGGCTACGCGTTTCCGGACATGCTTGCGGATGTGGTGCGTTTGTCCAAGTCCGGCGACCGCGACGCGGCTCATGATTTATTTGACGCGCACCTGCCTCTGTTGCGCTATGAGCAACAACAGGGCGTAGGACTGGCGATTCGCAAGTATGTCATGATGCGTCGAGGGATGATCGCATCGGATGCGCAGCGCAAGCCGGGATCGAAGATGACCGCGGTGGCTGTTGCCGAGGTGGAGTACTTGCTCTCGCGCGTGGCGCGAGTCGATCCGCGGGCGCGGATCGGGTAAGGGTTCAGTCGATCATCGGAATCGGCTTGGTTGCCGTGATCAGGAGCGTGCCGGGTTCCTGGAACACCACCATGGATTCGGGTTCAGCTCTTGCCGGTTCCACGAGCCGGAAGATGAAAGTGACGGGGAGGCGGTTGCCGCAGCGGTCGCCGTCAATCCGTACTCCGGAAATTTGGCGCCGGACGTCCTCTGTGAGGAGTTCATGTCCCTCCAATTCCGATCTGGCGATGGATCCCGCGACATCGAGGTGAAGGGTTGCGTAGATAAGACCTTGCACCGCAGCGGATCTCGCTAGCGGCGGATAGACCAGTTTGCCCAGCGAATGAAGGCAAGACGACTCAGAGAATTGGATTCGCGTTCCTGGGTTACCGAGAATGTTGAATCCACTCGGAGGCGCGAACGTCACGACCGTCGGCAGGGGATCCAGAGCGTTTCCTAAGGCAAACCGATACCGGACACTGAACCGTCGAGCGCCGCATTGCTCCTGATTGAATCGCACGCCTTCTATTGCGCGACGCGCTCCGACGACAAGGAGCTTATGCCCTTCCGTCGTGATCTCAAAAAGATTCCGGTCGCCTCCGCCGGGAACTTCAAGAAGACGACGCCTTGAATGCGAGCCTGCATCGCTAGCGGAGGATACATCGGCTCGGTCAATTCATTCAAACACGCTGGAACCCGATTCTCCGCTAAGGCGAGAGAGGCGAAAGCCACAATCACGCACCCAATTCGCGCATGCATGTTTCGAGTGTATCCAACACAAACTCCGCCTGATCTTTCGTGATCACCAGTGGCGGACACAGCCGAATACTGTTCTGTCCGCATCCCAAAATGAGCAACCCCTTCTCGAACGCGCGCATCTCGATGCGATCGCGCAGTTCCGGATTTCGCTCTTTCGTGGCCTGATCCTTCACCAGTTCGAAGCCCAGCATCAACCCCCGTCCGCGCACATCGCCGACGCTCTTGAATCGGCGCGGCCACTCGCGCATACGATCCAGCAGGTATGCGCCAACGGAGGCTGCATTGTCGAGCAGTTCCTCTTCCAGCAATTCCAAAGTCGCCAGCGCCGCATTGCACGCCACTGGATTGCCGCCGAATGTCGAAGCATGCGCACCGGGAGTCCACTGCATAAGTTCCGTACGCGCGATCGTCGCCGATAGCGGCAATCCACTGGCGATGCCCTTGGCCACTGTCATAATATCCGGCACAGCGTCTTTGAAATGATCCGCAGCCCACATCTTGCCAGTGCGTCCCATGCCGCTCTGCACTTCATCGAAGATCAGCAGGATGCCATGCTTGTCGGCCACCGTCCGCAGTTCATCCATGAACTTCTGCGGCGGAACCACATACCCGCCCTCGCCCTGAATCGGTTCCAAGACGATCGCCGCGACCTCATTGGCGGGCAGAATCGTGCGGAACAGCGTCTCTTCCAGCACCTTCACGCACTCGACATTGCAAGTCTCCACCTGCTTGCCATAAGCGCAGCGATAGCAGTACGCATAGGGCACATGATGCACGCCACCGAGCAACTGTCCAAAGCCTTTCTTTTGGATGTACTTGCTGCCGGTGAGCGACAGCGCGCCCATCGTGCGCCCGTGAAACGCCCCAAAAAACGCGACAAACTTATCGCGGCCGGTGTGATAGCGGGCCATCTTAATGGCTGCCTCCACGGCCTCGGTTCCCGAATTGCCGAAGTAGACCCGGCGAGGCACGCCACCGGGCGCAAGCTTCGCGAGCTTTTCGGCGAGCAACACCATGTTCTCGTAGTAGAAGTCCGTGCCAGACATGTGGATCAACGTCTCAGCCTGCTTCTGAATCGCACGAACGACGCGCGGATGGCAGTGTCCCGCGGCAACCACGGCAATGCCGGCGTTGCAGTCGAGAAAGCGGTTGCCGTCGACGTCTTCGATCATGCAGCCTTCGCCTCGCGCCACCACCAGCGGATAGCCGCGCGTGTAAGAAGGCGAGAGTACCGCCTGGTCGCGGGCAATGATCGCCGCGGCTTTCGGACCCGGCACCGTCGGGGTCACAAAATGAGGCAAGTGGGCCTGTGTCGTTTCCAATATCGACATGGAAATTCTCCTGTTTTCGAAAAACGGACAGCGACCAATGGCGCAAGCCACTGGACTGGGAATCTGTACTGGAAAGTGAACGTGAAGGGAACGCTGGTTAGTCACCAGCGAATAGGGAGGGACGGGCTGTAGAGGGGAGGTAGCGCTGCTCCATGAGCTAAGCATAACAGAGAGTTTGTGGAAAATGAAGGGAAAACTGCTATTCTCGGCGTATGCTGGCCGCACTCCTCTTCGCCACCGCCGCTTTGCAGGCACAATCGTCACTCGAACAGAACCTGGCGCAGGCCCAGGCCGCCTACAATCCCAAGGATCCGGAAACGATCGTCTGGCTTGGACGCCGTCAGGCATACCTGGGCCGTTTCGACGAGGCGATCGCGACTTATACGAAGGGCATCGCGATGCATCCTACCAGCGCCAAATTGTATCGCCATCGTGGACATCGATACATCTCCGCGCGCCAGTTCGACCTGGCTCTTGCCGACTTCCACCTGGCCACGAAACTCATCGCCGGCAAGCCCGACGAGATCGAGCCCGACGGCCGCCCCAACAAGCTGAACAAGCCGCTTTCGACGCTGCACTTCAACATCTGGTATCACGTCGGGCTGGCTCACTACCTGAAAGGCGACTTCAGCAAAGCGCTCGCCGCCTACCTCGAATGCATGAAGGTTTCCCGCAACAATGACGATTCATTCGTAGCCACTTCCGACTGGCTGTATATGACTTATCGACGGCTCAACGACCAGGCCGCAGCAGCGAAAGTACTCGAAGCGATACACGACAAGATGGAAATCATCGAGAACGATTCCTACTACAAGCGGCTGAGGATGTACCAAGGCAAACTTGCGCCGGAGGCGCTGCTCGACACTGCCAAAGCCGACGATCTGACCATCGCGACCCAAGGTTACGGCGTTGGCAACTGGCATCTCTACAACGGACGCAAAGCTGAAGCCATCGCCCTGTTCGAAAGAGTGACCGCCGGCAAAGAGCGCAACGCCTTCGGATACATCGCCGCCGAGGCGGACTTGAAGAGGCTCCGGTAAGTGGCACCGCCCGCCCCGCCGTCTGAACGCAGCTTCGGGCTTTGGTTCGCCGCCCTTTGCCTGCTCGCGGGCTTGTGGAAGTTCACCGTCCGGCCACTGTGGCTGGGCGCGGCTGTCTCGCTGCTCATCGCCGCGTTGGCGGTGCCTACCCTGCTGAGGCCATTCAATCTCCTCTGGTATCGCTTCGGATTGCTGCTGGCGCGGGTCATGAATCCCATCGTGATGGCGCTTGTCTATGGGATTGCGATCGTCCCCATCGGGCTGATCTGGAAGCTCACCGGGCGCGACCCGCTGCGGCTCGAACTGGACCGTGCCGCGAACTCGTATTGGATTCCCCGAGAAGACAAACCGCAAAGCATGTTGAGGCAATTCTAGAGTGTTCTCGCTAGTCAAAGAGCTGTGGATTTTTATGGCCGCGCGCAAGAAGTTCTGGCTGCTGCCGGTGATCATCGTTCTGCTGACCCTCGGCGGGATGCTCATCCTCACCCAAGGCTCCACCATCGCGCCGTTCATCTACACGATCTTCTAATCGATGAATATCCTTGGCATTTCCGCGTATTATCACGATTCCGCCGCGGCACTCATTGTCGACGGCGAAATCGTCGCCGCGGCGCAAGAGGAGCGTTTCACGCGTAAACGTCACGATCCTGCTTTTCCTGCTCAAGCGGTCCAGTACTGTCTTGAGCAAGGCTTTGCACCGGACTACGTCGCCTTCTACGACAAGCCTCTGCTGAAGTTCGAACGGCTGCTCGAAACCTACCTCGCGTTCGCGCCCCGCGGCTTGCGATCCTTCACGATGGCAATGCCCGTTTGGATCCGCGAAAAACTCTTTCAGAAAGACCTGCTCGCAGGCGAACTCAAGGGCATCGTCAAGCCCGAGAACATCCTCTTCGCCGAACATCATCTGAGCCATGCCGCGAGCGCCTTCTATCCTTCGGGATTCGATCGCGCTGGCGTGCTTACGATGGATGGCGTCGGCGAGTGGGCCACCACTTCCGTCGCGGTGGGTGACGGCGCGTCCCTGCGGATCGAACGCGAGATCCACTTTCCGCATTCGCTGGGCCTGCTTTACTCAGCCTTCACTTACTACACCGGCTTTCGCGTCAACTCCGGCGAATACAAGCTCATGGGACTCGCCCCCTATGGCGAACCCCGCTTCGCCCAGCGGATCCTCGACAATCTGATCGATCTCAAGCAAGACGGATCCTTTCGCCTCGACATGCGCTACTTCGACTACGCGACCGGCTTAACGATGACCAACCGCGCCTTCGACGGGTTGTTCGATGGCAGGCCGCCGCGCAAGCCCGAGGAACCGATCACGCAAACGCACATGGATCTCGCCTCGTCCATTCAAGCCGTGCTCGACGAAGCCGTTCTTCGCCTCGGCAAAAACGTCGCCAAACAAGGGCATCGTAAACTCTGCCTCGCCGGTGGAGTCGCGCTGAACTGCGTTGCCAACGGCAAACTGCAACGCGCGGGAATCTTTGACGACATCTGGATCCAACCCGCATCCGGCGACGCAGGCGGGGCACTCGGCGCGGCCTTGTGCGCTTATCATCGACACCTTGGCGGTGTGAAGCGCGGCACCACCATGAAGGGTGCCTACCTTGGGCCTTCGTTCACACAGCAAGACATCGAAGCCCGACTCTTGCAGATCGGAGCAAGGTTCACTGTACAAGCGGATCCACTGGCAGCCTGCGTGGATGCACTGCAAGCAGGCAAGGCCGTCGGATGGTTCCAGGGCCGCATGGAATTCGGCCCGCGTGCATTGGGCGCACGTTCGATTCTGGGGGATCCACGCAATGTGAACATGCAATCCGATCTCAATTTGAAAGTAAAGTTCCGCGAAAGCTTCCGCCCGTTCGCTCCCAGTGTTCTTGCCGAAGACGCCGCGGAATGGTTCGACGGCTGCACGGGTTCTGGGAGTCCGTTCATGTTGATGACGTTTCCGGTGGCCTCCGGGAAGCGCCTCGAAGCTGTTGACGCGGGCCTATTCGGTATCGACAAGCTGAAGATGCCGCGCAGCGAGATCCCGGCGGTGACGCACGTCGATTGGTCAGCGCGTGTCCAAACGGTGGACGGCGTCTGGAACCCTCGCTACCGCGAGTTGCTGGAACGCTTCAAAGCGCAGACTGGCTGTCCGGTGTTGGTCAATACGAGCTTCAACGTCCGCGGCGAACCGATCGTCTGCACTCCCGAGGACGCCTTCCGCTGCTTTATGAGCTCCGACATTGAATTGCTCTGTATCGGGGATTGCATCCTGCCCAAAGAAGACCAGGATCCCGCACCGGCGCTGAAACCGGAATTTGTGCCCGACTAGAATCCATGGCGTAGTGATAGACTTCGAATTGCTAACCGCCCTCTTCCTCATCCTCACCGCCACAGACTACGAATTCTACGCCTGCGGTTCCATCACCAAAGGCTGGACTCCCGGCCTCACCCAACAATCCAGCGGACTCATCCGAATCACAGATTCCTGGCAGACCATAGGCCATGTCCACCCCTACGTCAATGCCATCGAACCTGACCCGCGCGACCCCAGCGTCTTCTACCTCGCCACCGGTAATGGACTCATCAGAGCTAGCAATCGAGGCACGCAATGGCGCCAACTCACGAACGGTGACATGACTGAATTACAAGGCCTCGTCATCGATCCCTACGCGCCTGACCGGATCTTCGTCGCACTGCCCGATGGCATCGGATACACGGAAGACGCCGGCAGGACTTGGTCCCGCCGTCAGACCGGACTCAAGCGCAAGTTCACGCAAGTAATCAGGGCGGACAAGAGCACGAAGGGCCATTTTCTGGCAGGAACCGAATCCGGACTCTACCGCACAACCAACTACGGCGTCACTTGGATGCAGATGGCAGCCGCCACCAAGATGATCTTCGACATCGCGCAATCGCCTCACGATGCCCGCCGTTGGATCGCTGTGCTGCAGGAAGGCAGCGCCGTCGAATCCACCGACAACGGTGTCACCTGGCATCCATTGAGCACCCCCAAGGCGCACACTTTCTACAATCTATCCTTCGATCCCGCAAACAAGCAACGCATCGTGCTCGGAGGCTGGAATGTCGGGGTGCTCGTCACCGAAGACAACGGCAAAACCTGGCAACAACGCAATGAAGGCCTGCCCAAGAGCGACGTTTGGCGCGTCGCGTACCATCCTGAAAACGGCACCCTCTATGCCTATGTCCACGAGCAGGATCTCTACGCAAGCGCCGACAACGGACGCACTTGGCGCGCCCATGGTATGCCCGGCGGCGTCGTCCGGAACCTCGCCTTCGTACCCGCCGCCAATTCCCCAGGATTCGAACTGCGCAAAGAGCAACTCCTGCGGCAGATGGCTGGCCCCAAGAACCAGAGCGATCCCCAATACGGCGGACTCACCACCATCGCCGCCAAGCTCTACTATCGCGAGGACCTCGATTGGGCGGCCACCCGCCTGCACGAACTCCTCAAACAACCGACTGGCGATATGTTTTGGATGTTCCAGGTCGCGGCGATCCAACATCTCGACAACGGGCAGCTTCCTGAATCCGCTCGCAATGACTTGCGCAAAGCCTGGCGCACCTATTATCCCTACCGCGGCGACACCGAAAACCATTGGCTGCTCTATTACGCTTCGCTCTATCTGGCCTCGCAGAAAGAACCGGATGCCCAATGGTTCACCGGCAAGACGTCGAAAGAAAACATGAAGGAGGCTGCCGACTACATCCGCAGTTGGATGGATCTCACCCTCGCCAAGGGCCAGGGCGAATACGATTGCACTCACTACATCGGCGTCTACTATCTGCCGCTCTCGTATCTTGCCGCCTGGGCCGACGATCCCGATCTGCGCAAGCGCGCCCGCATGACGATGGAATACATCACCGCCGACTTCGCCGCCGAAATCCTCAACGGTGTTTATGTCGGCTCTCACGCCCGCACCGATGACGTTCAAGTATTGGAAAAATCCGCCGGCGTGTCCTCTGACTTCGCTTGGCTCTTCTTCGGGCAATTCGACACCGTGCAGATTCACTCGTCTTATGCGATGTTCCACGCGTTAGCGTCAAGCTGGGAACCGCCGGAAATCCTCAAGCGCATCGCCACCGATCGATCCAAGCCCTACCTGCATCGCGAAAGAAAGCGCACACGGAATCGATGGCGCTTCAACGACGAACGCCATGGCCAAGTCTACAAGACCACCTACATGACGCCCGGCTATGCCGTCGGATCCGATCAAGGCGGCGTCCTTCAGCCCATCCAGCAACACTCCTGGGATGTGACATGGACCGTCCCGAAGAACCCCAAGGGCACCCACAACACGCTCTTCACCACGCATCCCTATTCATCTGGATACGAACTCCAGATGTACTTCACGCCCATGCCCGACTACTTTCTCGACGAAGTCGTACGCTCGAAGAAAACCTACGATTCGCCGGACAAATGGATCGGCGGCTCGCCCTTTGAGAAGCTCTTGCAAGATCAGGACACCGTCGTCGCCCTCTACGACATCCCCGCAGGCACACGCTTTGCACACATCCACGGATTCTTTTCAAAAGACCTCGTCAAGTTCGAAGAAGATCCCCAAACAGGCTGGATCTTCGTCCAAGGCGGCGAAGCCTACATCGCCTATCTACCTCTCGCCCCTTACAAGTGGAACCAACTCGCCAACGGCGGACGCGAACTCTTCAGCCCGCATCTCAAGAATGGCGCAATTGTGCAGGCAGCCAACCGTAACGAATTCGCCAGCTTCGACGAATTCAAGTCGAGGATCCATGCGCTGCAAATCAGGAAAACACTCGACCCCACGCCAAGCGTCGATTTCGTCTCACTACGCGGCAAACGTCTGCAGTTCACCTACGGCAAGACACCGCTGGTCAATGGCAAATCGCTCGACTATGCGAATTGGCCGATGTTCGACGGTCCATTCGTGCGCCAGGCAACGGGAAGCCACAAACTCGAACTCCGTTATGAGAAAATGCGACGGGTGCTCGACTTCGACCATCTGAGCGTTACGGAGGAGACTGTCCCATGAGTAGGTTCGATGACTAAGTTTGACGCTGTACTGGTGCTGTCTTTCGGTGGACCCGAGAAACACGAAGACGTCATCCCGTTCCTAGAAAACGTGCTTCGCGGGCGCAACGTCCCTCGCGAGCGGATGCTCGAGGTGGCCGAGCACTATTATCACTTCGATGGGCGCAGCCCCATCAACGATCAGAACCGGGAACTGCTTGACCACCTGCGCACAGAACTCGTCGACCACGGCCCGGCACTGCCTGTTTACTGGGGCAATCGCAATTGGCATCCGATGTTGGCCGACACCTTGCGCGACATGCATATCGATGGAATCCGCAACGCAGCCGTGTTCGTTACCTCGGCTTTCGGATCCTATTCGGGATGCCGTCAATACCGTGAAGACATGCTGAAGGCGCTCGAACAAACCGGCCTCGACCTGAATCTCGAAAAGCTGCCGAACTTCGCGCTGCGCCCCGAGTTTATCGGGATCATGGCCGACCGCGTCCGAAGGTCCAAGGGTGAACTTCCCGCCGCCGCGGAACTCATCTTCACCGCTCATTCCATCCCCGTCGCCATGGCGGAAACAAGCCCTTATGTGGCGCAGTTGCGCGAAGCTTGCCGCCAGACGGCCAGCGCCACGGGATTCGCGAAAAACTGGACACTCGTCTACCAAAGTCGCAGCGGACCGCCCACCCAACCGTGGCTCGAACCGGATATCCTTGCGCATCTCAATCAGCGCTTTGACGCGGGCGTGCGCGATGTCATCGTATGCCCCATCGGCTTTCTGTCCGATCACATGGAAGTGCTCTACGACTTGGATACAGAGGCTCTGGCTCTTTGCGAACAACTCGGCATGCACATGCAGCGGGCTGGCACCGCGGGCGGACATCCTGCCTTTGCGCGGCTGATCCGCAAGCTCGTTGAAGAGGGTGAAACCACGCCCGCGAGCGCGCGCTGCATGGGCGATTGCTGCCCCGCGCCGCAACGCCCTCCCGCCCGGCCAGCGGCCTAGTTGTGAACGATGCGGTCAAACGAAGCAGTTGACTTTGGGCTCCCGGTCATTCTATTGTTAGGATTCTGAACGCCACGATGGGTAGCGTCAACAGAGAAAAAGGTAAGCGCGACGGAACGATGTCCGAAACCGCAAATGGTGCAGTGCAACTAGTGGACGAACTCCTGGAGTCATCGCTCGAAAGCGTGGATCACGCCGAGGAAGAAGCCGTTAAAGCCGCTACCGAAATGGGCTTTGACGAAGAGGAGTTGCATAAAATCGGCATCGCGGTGCGCGAGTCGATGGTGAATGCTGTCGTCCACGGCAATCGGTACAACGCGCGCAAGAAGGTTCACTTCGAAATTCGCCGTTCGGACTCTGACTTGACGATCCGAATCGGTGACGAAGGCGATGGTTTCGAACGCCAGGAAGTGGCGGATCCGCTGGCGGAGGAGAACATTCTGAAGTTCTCAGGCCGCGGACTCCTTCTCATCGAAGCGTTCATGGACGAGTACAGAACGGAAGCCCGTTCGCCCAGGGGAACCCAGGTTACCTTGATCAAACGAAAGCCCGTGAGTGAAACAACGCAGGCATGACAATCGCAGGCAAGCGACAAGAGGCTAAGGAGGCAGTTTCGTGAGCGTAAAAATTTCGATGCGCCAAGTGGGCGACGTGACGGTAGTTGACGCAGCAGGTAGGATTACGTTGGGAGAGGGCGCAATCACCTTCCGAGACACAATCCGCGACCTGGCGGCGAAAGGCAATCAGAAGGTTTTGCTGAATCTGGGCGAGATCTCTTATATCGACAGCTCAGGCATCGGTGAGTTGGTTTCCGGTTTCACCACCGTCCGCAACCAAGGCGGCGCGTTGAAACTGGTGGGCCTCACCAAGCGGGTGCAGGATCTGCTCCAGATCACCAAGCTTTACACGGTGTTCGACGTCTACGATGACGAAGCCACCGCCGTTCGTAGCTTCGCCTAGTTCTTCCGTCAATCTTGAATACAAAGCGGCGTCCCTTCACCAGGGACGCCGTTTCCTTTTCTAAAGCAGTAGAATCCTGGCATGTGGACCCGTGACAAAAAGCCTGCCGAATCCGGAGAATGTAGCGTACCAATGGTTGCGGCAATGAGTGAAACCGCCATGAGCGGGGTTGCCGCGCTTCGTGCCGTTGACGTTCGAGCCAATGAGTTCTTGCCCTGCTTCCATTCGAACGTCCAGGCCAAAAGGGGAAATCGTCCACGCGGTTCTCGAAGTGGGCTCTTCGTTGTCTACCGATGATCCAGCGCTCCCAGAAGCGAAAGCGGCGTCCCTGGAAGAGACGCCGCCTCGAAGAAATAGAAAGCTAGACTATGCGCGAGACAAGTACGATCCATCGGTCGTATTGACCCGGATTTTCTCGCCTTCGTTGATGAACGCCGGCACCTGCACCACCAAGCCCGATTCCATCTTGGCCGGCTTGCCCACGTTCGAAACCGTCGCACCCTTGATGCCCGGTTCGGTTTCCACTACCGTCAGTTCCACCGCCGCCGGAAGCTCAACGCTTAACGCTTTGCCGTCGTGAAACTCCACCGTCACCTTCAGGTTCGGAACCAGATAGCCGACCGCGTCGCCGAGTAGTTCTTTGCTCAGGTAGATCTGCTCAAACGTCTCGGTATTCATGAAGTAATAGGTCTCGCCGTTCTCATCGTAGAGATACTCCATGTCTGTTTGCTCAAGCTGTGCACGCTCGACCTTATCTTCCGACGAGAACCGGTGTTCGAACATCGATCCCGACTTGAAATTGCGCATCTTCACCTGCACGAAGCCGCGCAGGTTGCCCGGTGTGCGGTGGGTCATCGTAAAGATCGAATGCAATTCCTTGTTGAAAATGACTACCATTCCAACTCGCAATTGTGTGGATGCAATCTGCATGGGTGTAGCTGGGGGACTCCTGAAAGATGGGTAATCCTTAGTGTACCAAGCCTCACCTGCAGTATTATGGGTCTTCAACATGAGAGCAGCCAACAAAGTTGTGATTGTCACCGGAGGCGGCACAGGAATCGGTCGCGGCATCTCGGAAGTCTTCGCCTCAGAAGGCGCGAAGGTCGTCGTGAACTACGCGCGATCTCGCGAGCAATCCGAAGACACCGTCGCTGGGATCCAGTCCCGCGGCGTTGGCGAGGCCGTCGCCATCCAGGCCGATGTCACCAGCGAAGCCGAGGTCAAACGCCTCATCGACGAGACGCTTGAGCGTTGGGGACGCTTCGACTACCTCGTCAACAACGCCGGTTGGAGCAAGCGCACTCCGCACGAGCAACTCGACGACCTCACCGAAGAGATCTGGGATCGTACGCTCAACACCAACATGCGGGGCGCGTTTTACTGCATGCGCCAAGCCGCGCCCGTGCTCAGGAAAACTCCCGGATCCGCTATCGTCAACGTTGTTTCCATCGCGCCTTATTCGGGTGGCGGCAGTTCGATCATCTACGCCGCATCCAAAGCCGGGTTGATTTCGATGACCAAGTCGTTTGCCCGAGTGCTTGCGCCCGATGTCCGTGTCAACGCCCTCGCGCCCGGCTTTGTGAAAACGCGCTTTGCCGGATGGCCCGAAGAGACGTTCACCATCGCGGCCGAGAACTCGGTGATGAAGCGCATCGCGGTTCCTGAAGAGCTTGGCAAGGCTGCCGTCTTTCTCGCCGTGGACGCTACCGCCACAACAGGTGAAACCCTCAATGTCGACGCCGGCCAAACCGCCATCGGCCGCAAAATCTAAAGCCGCCTACGACGTACTTGCGTCCTTCTACGATCCACATTGGGGACGCAATTTTCTCGACGGTGCGCTCACGATGTATGCGCAGTGGCTCGCGCCCAGATTGCCTGCCTCAGGCGCGCGCGTGCTTGACATCTGTTGCGGATCCGGTGAGTTCGCCGCCTGGCTGGTCAAGTCTCATCGGGTGACGGGTATCGATATCTCGGCATCCATGCTCGAAATCGCCCGAAACAAAGTTCCTCAAGCATGTTTCGAACAAAACGACATGCGTACATTCCGGCTTGCTTCGCGCGATTTCGATGCCGCCGTCTGCTTTTACAACAGCTTCAACCAGGCAATGACTCACAAAGGCTTGCGCGATGCGGTCGCCTCAGCCGCTGCTCATGTGCGAACCGGAGGCTGGTTCCTCTTCGACTTCATCGATGAAAGCGCCTTCCTCAGCACCTGGGAATTCGAAGAAACTGCGCTCGCCGATGGCAAGATCTGCGCCTTGCGATACCGCTATAATCCCAAGACCCGCATCGCTACTTGTCGCGCCCTGGTAGACGGGCAACGTACCGTGGTCCGCCAGCGGCCAATCGAAGAACTGGAAATCCGCACAGCGCTGCACGCCGCGGGATTCCATCTCGAAGCCATCGCCCCCGTGGCAAACGTCAATCCATCGCGCGGCAGGTCCGCCGTCCTCGCGCGGCGGCACAACCTTTCACAAACGCGATAATAGAGAAACGTGCCTCAGCAGTCCAAGCTCTTTCTCATCGATTCCTACGGCTTCATCTTCCGCGCCTATCACGCCCGCGCACGCTCCGGCGCGCCGCCCATGCGCACCCGTTCCGGATTTTCCACCGAAGCCGTTTACATCTTCCACAACATGATTCGGCGCATCGCCAAGAACTACAAGCCCGGCTATCTCGCCGCTGTCTTCGAAGGCGAAGGACCCACATTTCGCGATGCCCAATTCGAACACTACAAAGCCAATCGCGATGAGACGCCACCGGATCTGATCGCGCAGATCCCCATGGTGCGCCGCGTTCTTGAAGCGATGCGGATTCCCGTGCTCGAGTTCCCTGGTTATGAGGCCGACGATGTCATCGGAACCATCGCCAAACGCGCTGCCGACAAAGGACTCGAAGTCGTCATCGTATCCAGCGACAAAGACATGCTGCAGTTGGTTACCGATCGCGTCTCGATGCTCAATCCGATGAAAGACGACATGATGTACAACCCGGTGACAACCGAAGAGTTCATGGGCGTCAAGCCAGCACAAGTTGCGGATCTGCTTGCGCTCAAAGGCGACTCTGTCGATAACATCCCGGGCGCGCCCGGCATCGGCGACAAAGGCGCAAAGGACATTATCCTCAAGTTCGGATCCGTCGAAGCCGCGCTCGACCGCGCCGATGAAGTGGAACGCAAGATGTATCGCGAAAGCCTGCAAAACAATCGTGCGCAGATTGAGCTTTCGAAGCGCCTCGCCACCATTGCTGTCGACGTCCCCATCGAATTCGATTTCGAAACAGCCAAGCCCAAACCCCCAAACGTAGACGCTCTCAAGGACATCTACAAAGAGATGGAGTTCTTCAGCTTGCTGAAGGAACTCGGTGCCAGCGAAGACAAACGCACGCGCGACTATCAGCGCATCGATACCGTCGCGGCTGCGCGAGCCTGGGCCGCGACGATCCCCGCGGACGCAACCATTGGCGTCTCGCTCGCGCCCGCCACACTGCTCGAACCCGCACAGGCGGGCGTTTCGTACCTCGAAGCCGATGGGCGATCGATGGATCTGGCCGTGTTGTGCGAATCCGGCATCGCCGCGCGAGTCACCGCCGCGCACGACATCAAGGCGCATCTCGCACATTTTCCGGAAGCTTCACTCAAAGAAGACGTGATGCTCTACGCCTTCCTGATCACCGCCGATCCTTCGACAGGCTCGCTTGAGCGGCTCACGGAAAACTTTCTCGATCGCAAGCTGGAATCGAAACTCGAACAGCAGGCGGATTGCGTCCGGGCACTCGCCGAAAAACTTCGCGGCGAGTTGACGCCCCAACTCCGCAAGGTCTACGACGAGATCGATCTGCCACTCGCACCGGTGCTCGCCAGTATGGAAGCGACCGGAATCCGTGTCGATCCGGCTGAACTCGGCAGCCTTTCTACACGCATGGATGAAGAGATCCAGCGCCTCACCGGCGAGATCTTCGACCTTGCCGGAAACCGTCAATTCAACATCAACTCGCCGCAACAGTTGGGCAAGGTTCTGTTCGAAGACATGGGATTGCCCATGCCGGTCAAGGCTGGCAAAGGCAAGCAGATTTCCACCGCCGCCGATGTTCTCGAATCCCTTGCCGACGAGCATCCCATTGCGGCAAAAGTGCTGGAATACAGGCAGATTTCCAAACTGAAGGGCACGTATGCGGACGCGCTGCCGATGCTCATCCACCACGACACCGGTCGCGTACACACCACCTTCAACCAAACCGGCGCAGCCACAGGACGCTTGTCCTCGACGAACCCCAACCTGCAGAACATCCCGATCCGCACCGAACTCGGTCGCGAGATTCGCAAGGCCTTTGTGCCTCGCGAAGGCTGGCAGTTGATCGTCGCAGACTACTCGCAGATCGAGTTGCGCCTGCTCGCGCACATGTCTTTGGATCCAGTGCTGCTCGACGCGTTCCGCAACGGTGAGGACATCCATTCGCGGACCGCGTCCGAAGTGTTCGACGTCCATCCACTCATGATCACGCCCGAAATGCGCCGCAACGCCAAGGCGGTGAACTTCGGCATCGTCTACGGCCAAACCGGGTTCGGACTCGCCCAGCAACTCGGCATCGAACGCCGCGAGGCGGAAAAGTACATCCGCAGTTACTTCGAACGCTACGCAGGCGTGCGCAAGTTCATCGATGCGACCATCGCCGAAGTTCGCATCTCAGGCGTAGCCAGAACACTGCACGGGCGCCTTCGCCCCATTCCAGATATGCAGTCGCGCAACGCCTCCGCGCGCGGCTTTGCGGAACGCACAGCAGTCAACACGCCACTGCAAGGCACGGCTTCCGATCTCATCAAAATCGCGATGATCCGCTTGCACGAGAAGCTGCGAGGATTCGAAGCGAAAATGCTCTTGCAGGTGCATGACGAACTTGTCCTCGAAGCTCCTCCGTCCGAGGTGGAAGACATCGAATCGATCGTCAAGCAAGAGATGGAAGGCGTCGCTCAGTTGGAAGTGCCGCTGCTTGTCGAAGCCGGATCCGGCGACAACTGGCGCGACGCCAAATAAACCACAACCGCATCCAAATCGGACGCCACATGCGCCGCGCCATAATCCACATGCTTCGGATCGGCGGCCCCATAGCCCGTCAACACCAATATTGACTGGCACCCCGCGCGATTGCCCGCCTGGATATCGCCCTCGCGATCGCCCACCATGAAGGATCGCGCAAGATCGAGGTCCAAGTCGCGCGCCGCATCCAACAACATTTCTGGAGAAGGCTTCCGCTTCGGAGGCGACACGTCTGGAGCATCGGCGCAATAGTAAACGCCATCCACAGGTTCGCCCAACTGCCGCAAAAACTCCGCCTGCACAGCGTGAAAATCGGCTTCGGAAAAATAGCCTCGCCCGATGCCGCTTTGATTGGTCACAATCACAATAAGGAACCCCGCGGCACGCAGTTGCGCAACCGCAACTGAAGCGCCTGGGAACACACGCACCAGTGCAGGATCGCCGCAGTATCCAACCTCTTCCATCAGCGTCCCATCACGATCGAAGAAGACGGCCGGCTTCATCCGGCGGTTTTGGCATCCTTCTTCATCTGCCGCTGCCGGCGCTGCACTTCCGGAAAAGGCTGCACACCGCAACGCTGCGCCCAACCATCCCAAAGAGCGCCCATGCGCTTCACTCGTTCCGGATCCTTCGCCGCCAGATCGTTGGTCTCCGTGCGATCTTGGGCGATGTTGTAAAGCTCCCAGCCAGCGGGATGCTTCGACACCAGCTTCCACTCACCCTGGCGCAGAGCGCGATTGCCTTCGTGTTCCCAAGCGATAAACTCATGCCCTGCGCGCTTGCGGCCTTCGAAGATCGGCAGCATACTCTTGCCTTCCATCGGCAGAATGCCCGCGCGCTGCGGATATGTTGCGCCTGCGGCATCGAGACAGGTCGCCATGATATCGATCAGATGCCCGGGCTGGGTCTTGTCAATGTGACCGCGCTTCCACTTGCGTGTCGGCCAATGCGCGATCAACGGAGAAGAGATGCCGCCCTCATGCGTCCAATGCTTGTAAAGACGGAACGGCGTATTGCTCGCATTCGCCCAACCCGTGCGATAACTCGTGTACGAATCGATGCCGCCCGCAGGCCCCGGAACCTCGCCTCCGATATTTTCTTCCGCGCAACCACCGTTGTCGGCTAGAAACAGGATCAGCGTATTGTCCAACTGCTTCGTCTCTTCCAGCTTCTGGATCAGCCTTCCAATGTTGCGATCCATCACTTCAATCTGCGCCGCATAAACGGCCATGCGCAGATCCATATCGTCCTGATCCTTCTCCAACTCCCAGGCCGGGACCTTCGCATCGCGATCGGTCACCTTCCATTTCGCATCCACGATCCCTAGCTTCAACTGGCGCTCATGCCGCGAGCGGCGCAGTGCGTCCCAACCCTTCTTGTATTTGCCGCGATGCTTCGCGATATCCGCAGGGCGCGCATGCAGAGGCCAATGCGGCGACGTGTACGCCAAATACAAAAAGTAAGGATCCTGTTTGAAGCCATCGATGAACTTGAGGGCATGATCGGTAAACGCATCGGTCATGTAAAAGCTGCCATCGGTGGGGGGCGTGTAAGGGCGATCGTCCATCGCCATTTGGCGACCGTTGTCCAGCTTGAAGTAGTTCGATGCGCCGCTGATCAAGCCGAAGTAGCGCTCAAACCCACGATCCACAGGCCAATGCGGTCGATCTTCGCCCACGTGCCACTTGCCGGACATCGCCGTGCGATATCCAGAGGCCTTCATGACTTCGCCCAGCGTCAGGCACTTGTCGTTGAGAAAACCCCGATAGGCAGGGAACCCGGGCGCGTTGTTCACCATATGTCCGATACCAGCTTGGTGATTGTAGAGCCCCGTCAACAACGCGGCGCGCGTCGGGCAGCAGCGGGCGGTATTGTAGAACTGCGCAACCCGCACGCCATTGTTCGCAAGTCTGTCAATATTCGGCGTCGGGATTTCCGATCCGTAACAGCCGAGATCCGAGAAGCCCATATCATCGGCCATGATCACGACGATGTTCGGACGCTGCTTCGGCTGCGCATGCAGGAATGGAAGCGCTGCGGTCGCAAGAAACGCGCGGCGGGAAACTGGGTTGCTCATGAGTCAGCCACCATTATCCGCTAACGCTGGATGCGAATCGAGTTATTGCGGGAGTCAAGAGACATGCGCAATCGCCGCACCGCGCGAAACCCCAGAAACCCTGAAATCCGCATACCGAACTGCTGCGAGATCGGCTCCAGATCCGCAGACACAGCGTCTCTTGTCCAGGTCTTCGTTCCACCCAAACTTACTTCCACCGGGATACTCACTCGCGCCAACCTCGCCTCGCCCGAAACACCATAGAGTGATATTGTTTCGGCGTGCAGGCTCGGAACCGGCTCGTGAATCACCGTGTAACTCGACCCCGTGTCGAGCACAAATTGCTCGCCTGCTCTTCTTTCCACCATCCAAAGATGCCCCAACCGGCGCAGAGATTGGAACCCTTCGAGCAGTGGCGCGGATTCTGCCGAGTCGGCGAACGGCGTTAATTCCAGCATCTTCTTCGGGCCATCGATCGTCACCAGAAACTGCCCAAAGACATCGGGCGAAATGAGTCCATCGACGCCTTCCACCAACTGGCGATCCACGGCCTCCACAATCACGTTGCCCAACTCCAACTGTCCGTCCACCAACACGCGGTTCGCGAGCATGGTCTGCGCCACTTGCCGCGAGCCGTCACCGAATCCACCGATGCTCGAATCCGCGAGAGGCTCAAGGCCCAGCCCCTTCTTTCGAAACAGCAGGATGCCACACGCACCCGTATCCACCAGCAGTCGCAGGGTTGCTTCATCGTTAACCCGCACGGCGATCGCCCACCCATAAGGACGCCAATCGCGCGAAAACACGAGAGGCATGCGCATGCGATAGGGCCGATGGCCGCTCAGCAGGACGTTGGTCGCGCGGCCCGCGACCTTGCGATGAATTGCCAACTTGATCTGCGCAACTTCGCGATCGTGCGCGGACGTCGCGGGCAAGTTCAACAGCCGCTGCAGCAGTATCGCTTCCAGAGTTTTGTCATCGGTAGCTGCCGCAAAATCCCGAACGATTTCCGGATCTCCGGGGGCGATCTGGTATGCGATCGCAAGCCTCTGCACCGCGCTCTTGCGTCGGTGTTCGATCAACTCGATGCGCCCGAGCCCAGCTAACGCGGGCGCAAAGCGCGTGTGCTGCGACAGCGCGGATTCATAGAGCGACCGCGCTTCGGCAACCCTTCCGATGCGATAAGCTTTGGCGGCGCGTGCGGCGAGATCGGCCACGTCCGGCAGATTTTCCGCGATGGTCATCGCCGAAACCGCAAGTAGGCTGCACAGCATGGATTCCAGTGTAAGTTTCAATCACATAACAAATCAACAACTTTTTGGTTACAAACCTCAGGAATCGAGTTGTTACGAAACGTAGTACCGAGCCCATCGGCAACTGGGAGGCCTCATCCGTCGTCGATCGCCATCCGTGGTCGGCAGATCCACAACGTAAAATGAAAGTATGGTCGGTATCGTTCGTCGCTGTGCTTGTTTGAGCCTGCTCGTGGGGCTTAGCATAACCGCGCAACAGCAACCGTCTCGCCCCGCAGGCGCCAAGCCGGTTCCGCCGGCGCAAGCGAAACCTCCCGCCCCGCCCAAGCCCTCGGAACTCGATCGCGCCATCGCCATCTTCAAGCAGCAATCCAAAGACCTCGGACTTCGCGAAGACTCTTTCGTCTCAACCGCTGGCGTCGCAACGAAGAAAAAACTCCGCTGGCATGGACGCCTCTTCGAGAACTTCCGCAACGACTTTCTCGACGCCGTGCCGCACGATGTCATCCAGCGCGGCGGAACCAAAAACATCCTGCGCCGCAATCAATACGGGGCCAACATCACAGGACCCGTCGTCATCCCCAAACTCTACGACGGCGACCGCGTCACCTTCTTCACCTTCACCTTCGAAGGCGTCCGCGAGAAAGTCGGACGCTCCGCGCTGCGCACCATACCCACGCTCGCCGAACACGGTGGAGACTGGTCCGCCAGCGTAGACGCCGCCGGCTCGCCACTGCCCATCTACGATCCGCAATCGACGGCACCCAATCCCGCCTTCGATCGCACCAAGCCTGTTTCGAACGAAAACCTCGAGTATCTGCGCAATCCGTTTCCAGCCAACCGGATCCCTACCGCGCGCCTCGACCCCGTGGCGCAGGCCGCCGTGAAGCTCTACCCGGCTCCCAACAGCGATGCAGGACCCTTCTTTCGCAACAACTACTTCGTCTTTACGCCAGAGATCAATCAGTCGAGCGGAACCATCGTCCGCCTCGATCACTCGATCAAGGACAAGAACCGGCTCACGCTGAACATCAACAATTCCAAGGGTACGGATGGTGCTGCGCCGCTGTTCGCCAACGCCGCCAACCCCGGAACCGTCACGGTCGACCGCCGCAACCGCCGCATCTCCCTCGACCACGTCCTGACGCCTTCCGCGCGCAGCACCAATACCATTGTGCTTTCCGCCACCAGCACTGAATTCGCCTTTCGCGGATTTCGCAACGCCGACGGCGAACCCTTTCCCCGCTATCAATTTCTGCCGTATCTGTCGATGGGCCAGACGTTCCCCGCTTCGAAAAGCGCACGGAACTTCTTCGCTCTGACCGACGGATTCTCGCAACGCCGCGGCACCCATCGCCTCGCCGTTTCCGGCCAAATCACGCAGGAACAGGTGCATATCTTCGCACCGCAATTTCCCTCTGGAATGTTTCAATTCTCCCCCGGCATCACCAGCCTGCCCGGCATCGTCAACACCGGTCACGCCTTTGCGAGCTTCTTGCTCGGCCTTGCCGATTATGCCGAACGCAGCGTTGTCATCTCGCCTTCTTACTTCCGCAAGCCTCGAATGCAGGTGGCTTTCAGCGATCAGTGGCAAGTCCGCAAGGGCCTGCAGCTTGCCTTCGCGATCACGGTGGAAGGAAGCGGCGCACGCACCGAAAAGTACAACCGCCAGTCCACCGTCTCGCCCCATGCGATCAACCCTGCCAACGGACGCCCTGGCGCAATGATCGTCGCCGGACCGAACAGTCGCGGCTTTCAGCCCTATCTCATGAAGCCCGAGCCTAGCGCCAGCCTAGCGTGGAACATCGATGCGCAATCGGTGCTGCGCGCCAGCTATGCCCGCGCTTACACCACGATCCCCGTCCACACGGCGCAATGGGGCACGCAGGCCTTCAACGGCGCGCCCACCTGGATCTCAGCCAATCCTCAGTTGCAGCCTGCCGTCACGCTGAGTCAGGGCCTCAACGGCTCTGCGCGGGTCTTTCCCGATCTCCGTCCCGACTCGGCCAACAACACCATTGCCGACAGGATCGAGTTGACCGGTATCCAGCCAACCTATCAATCCGCGGCGCTATCGTTCGAACGTCAGATGCCTGCGCAAATCCTACTCACTGCCGGTGCCGGACACGTCCAAGGACGCAACCTCTTGCTGAGCAACAGCGGATCGAACCCCAATGCGATCCCGCTTTCCGCACTGCAGTATCGCGATCGATTGAACACCGAAGCCTTCAAGCGCGAACTCCGCCCCTATCCGCAGTATCAACGCTTCGATGTCTACAGCTCTTGGCCCGAGGGCCGCTACAAACGCGATGCCGCGTATTTGCGGCTCGAAAAGCGTAGTTCCGCCGGGCTCTCACTCTCGGCCTTCTACGAGTTCTCCAAACAGATGGACAACTACTCGGGACCCTACGGCGTGCAAGACTACTTCAACCGCGATAACGAATGGTCTTTGACATCTTCCAACAATCCACACCGCGTTTCACTTACCTACGTCTACGAACTCCCCTTCGGCCCCAATCACGTCTACTTTACCGACGCCGATTGGCGCCGCTATATCTTCGAAGGCTGGTCGATTAGTGGATCCACCACCATGGCCAGCGGCGAACCCATCGCTCTGCGCCCGCAATTCAACAACACAGGCGGCGTTGTGGACGCACTGCATGTCAACTCGGTTGCCGGCGTCGATCCAAATGTCGTCAATCAAGGCCCTGAACGCTGGTTCAATCCCAACGCCTTTGCGCAGCCTGACGATTTCACCGTCGGCGATCTTTCGCGAACCCATCCTTCGCTGCGCATGCCCGGAAATCAAAACCACGACTTGAGCCTCAGCAAGCGCATTTCGCTCGCCGCCGAGCGCAGCCTCGAACTCAGCATGGTGGGGCTCAATTTTGTAAACCACGCCAACTGGACCGATCCCGATACCGTGATCGGCCCAGCCTCCGCCCCCAACATCAACGCGGGCCGTATCATTGGTTCCCGCGGTGGACGCGTCATTCAGATGGGCTTGAGGTATAGCTTCTAATGCTTCGTCTAGCCCTTCTCTTCGCAACTGCACTTTGGGCCGCTACGCCAGAGCCTCCCCCAAAGACCATGTCCCTGCGGCTCTCAATCTGGCCGCGCGAAGCGGAAGGCCCCGTGCTCGCCAAGGACCTCACCGTCACCATTGACGGAATCAAAGCCAAGGTGAATCGCGTTGGCACTCCCTCCGACCCCTTGCTGCTGCACATCGTGCTCGATCTCACCGGCGACCTCACTTTGGTGGACCCTGCTCGCAATTCGCTGATTGCGGAAGTCCACAAATCCAAGGCTGTCGTCTCGATTCTACGGGCTCAAGACGGGCTCCGCGTCCTCGAAGATCCCGGTACTCCAAAATCAAAACTCGAATCCACACTCCGCGAACTGACCATCGCCGGACGCGCCGGCTTGCTCGACACTATCGCCCCTGCAGCGAGACTATCGGATGCCGTTCTGCGCGGTGCGCGAGTGCGATCCGCGGTTCTGTTCGTCACGGACAGCCTCATCGCCAACTACCGCGAAGACTATACGAATCCCATCGTCAATTCTTCGGATGCGAACGACATGAGCCGCCGCTTTCCCGAGGGATTGGTGAAAGAAAAAATCCGCCAGATCAAAGAAGAACTCGCTCCAACGCTGTCGCCCGTTTTCATTGTGCATTTGAATTACTTGAGCGATCGGTTGAACGAGGCATATCAATCCGGGCTGCTCGATCTCGCCACCTCCACCGGCGGATCCGCTGATTTCAGCCGCACGCCGAGCGACATTCCCATCAATATCGAACGGGCCTTCGCACGCATCTCGAGCCTGCAGGTAGCCGATCTCGACGCCCGTCTGGGGCGCAAGCAGAATGCTCTCAAGATCGCCGTCGAAGCCCAAGGTATGCAGTTGCAGGCACGCCCCAGCTACCTGCCCCCGTCGATCAAAATCCCGTCAATTAAAAAGGAGAAGCCATGAAACCGCTTCCACTGGCAGCCGTCGCGTTCGCTGCGGGACTCATCCCCGGACTCTTCCTCTATTGGACTTCCGGGCAAAACACCAAACGACCGCTCCCCGCTTCGCCCATCGGTGCCATCTCCGTTCCCACAACAACGCCGCCCACAATCACCGCGCCCACTGTGGTTGCAATCGAAAAGAAATCCATTGCGAAACCCAGCGCACCGCTCGCCGCAGCCACGCCGCAGAACATCGCGCTGCTCGAACAACAACTAAGTGATCGCGCGGGGCGCCTCGCCAACACGGAGGCGAATCTCAACGAAACGAAGACGCGCCTCAACGAATCCGAGGCAAAGATTGCGACGCTCACAGAACAATCCGCGCAGGCGCAGGTGAATGAGAAGACTCTGCAACAGGGACTCGAAACAGCCACCCGTCAGTTCGCCTCGCTGCAAAGCGATCTGAAATCGCGCGACACAAAAGCGGCCGATGCGGATGCCGCGCAGCTCAAAATGCTCAAACAGAGTGCCGACTCGGCCCAGAAATCGGCAGCAAAAACCTCCGAACTCGCCAACGAACTCGAAGAGATCGCACGCCGCCGCGAGACCTATTTGAGCCAGATCCTGTCGCGCTATCGCGAAGCGACGGAACTGTTTCGCGCCATGTCGTTGCGTATGGATAATCCACGCGATGCTGGCTCGCCGCTCAACAACGATCTTTCGCGCATCCAACAGGCGGTGCAGCATGCCGAGGAAGATCTGCGCCAATTGCGGTCGCTCAATCAGGGTTCAACGCGTCTGATGAAAGAACTCGCCGCTGCGCGCGTCAAGAAATAGCACGTCAGGGCTTGCCGAACCCCGCGTTGCGAAGGATCTCGGATCCACGGCCCTCCGTCAAGAACCGCAGGAATCCTAGTGCCGCAGCAGCTTCGCGGCTCGCCGCAACCGCACCGCAGGACTGCCGGATCGGTTGATGCGCACTCGCCGGAATCGCCACCGCACCGGGCTTGTCGAGCAACAAAGGCCACGCCGTCAACACCGCGTCCGCATTGCCGCTCTCGGCATACTGCAGCGCCTGACGGACATTCTCGCCATACACGATCTTTTTTTGCAACGGCGTCCAAAGTTCGTGCTTTTCGAGCACCTCTTTCGCCGCGACCCCATAAGGCGCATGCAGCGGATTCGCCATCGCGATGTGCATCGCTCCGGCAAGATCCTCGAGTCTGCGAAACTTCCCGCTCAACGACCACAGCCCTAGCGTACCCGTTGCGTAAGTGCGCACCGACCCCTTCACCACACGCCCACTCTTGACAAGATCCATCACATAGCGTTCATTGGCGGAAAGAAACACATCGAAGGGTGCGCCGTGATCGATCTGTTTCGACAAAAGTCCACTCGAACCCAACGTGAAGCGGACCTTATTTCCGCTTTCCTTCTCAAACGCCGCCGTCAAAGCCACTCGCACAGCAGCGAGATCGGAAGCCGCCGCCACCTGCAGATCCGCCGCTTGCAGCAACAGGAGAAGCGCGATCACTTCCAGCCCTCATCGAAGAAGCCCGCAGCGGCAATACGCCCAGGCCGCTTTGTATCCGCAGCCGTCGTCACATCGACCATCGCCCAATCCGGCAAACGTGGAACCTGCCTTGAATTCGTGAAGTAGTCGGCCTCGCGAAACGTCACGCCGCTGTTGACTACGACATATTTCTTAGGATTCAGTGGATTCGGAAAAATCAACACCGGCATGTGCGTCTTTGCGTCGTACTGTGCACCGCGAAACGCGATTCCTTCCGCAGTCCACTTCACCGGCAGGCGATCGGCGATGCGCGCCAGCACTTTGTTGCTCTGCGGATCTCCCCACAGCACAAGGTTCGCGGAAGCGATGTCCGCATCGGTGATCGCGGTGTCCTCCTTTTCGCGTGCCTCGCCGCGGAACTGCTTGCGCCACTCGCGTAACGCCCGCAAACGCTCTGCTTCGACGCGCACGCCGACTTCCCGTGAAATCGGCTCGCCGCTGGGCTTCACCATCACGAAGCGGCTCAGAAACCCATCGTCGATCGGTCCCTGCAAGCCATGCTGCTTGCGCACGCCCGTCGCGGATCCAGCCTGCCAAATACCTGCGGCATTGCGAACAAAAGAAGCCTTCCACGAACGATCGGTCTTCATGCCCCCAACCCCAGCAAGGCCTCCGGAAACGATCTCGTTGTCGATCTTCACTACCGGCTGCTGCGCCGGTGAATGGCCCGGGCCGAATTCCAGTGTCAACGCCGAAACGTTCGATGTCTTCACTTCCACTGTGCCGTTGGTCACCGAAGCGATCACGCGAGCCGCATCCCAATGCCGCTGCATGCCATCCACCGTCAACCACTTCATGCGGTTGTATCGCAGCGTGAACGTCGTGAACCGCACCTCCGCCGGATACGCATCGCGACCGCGTTCGGCAATGGCATCGAGCTTCTGTTCGATCTCCATTTTCGAATCGGGATGATAACGATGCTCTGTCTTCGGACCAATCACATGCGCGAGTTCCATGCCCTCTTTCGAGAGATGGCGCGCCATGATGTCAGCAGCCTGTTTTTGCCGGTCAATCTCTCCGGAATACGCCAGCAGCGGTGTGTTGAAGAAGTTCAGCGCATATCCAGTAGCATCGTAGAGCTGCCACAGTTTGCGTTCCCAATCCGTGAAATCACTGGGATTCAGCTTCTGATACTCGGCGATTTCGGCAAAGCCAGCGCCAGGCGCGATCGCCGCCCACTGACCCGCATGATGCGCGCCGATGTGCCATGTGGCCGCGCCGCCCATCGAGAATCCGCGCACGAGAATCCGGTTTTCGTCGATCGTATAGTTGCGCTTGACATCCGCCAGAGCTTCGAATAGGTCGATCTCGCCCGCGAATTTGTTGGCGTTGCAGTAACGACCATAGAGGTGCAATACAAAGGTATCGCGAGGCGTGAACTCACCGGCGCGGCGCATGCGCTCGTCGATGAAATTCACTTCCGACAACGTGTCATTGCGCCCGTGGAACCAGGTGTCGAGCCGCCATTTGGCTTTGGATTGCGGAGTCCACGAGGGCGGGATGACCAAGCCATAGGGCTGTACGCTGCCATCGATATCCGAGACATAGCCGCGGACAACGAGTCCTGAAGAAGTCGTCCAGGGAGCCTGGTTCTGCTGCAACTGGCGCGCGCGTTCGATGCCCGCATCGATTAGGCGTCGGGCCTTGGCGAACTCCTCGGGCTTGAAGAATTCGTTGTACTGTAGCGCAGTGCGGACGGCCTCTCGGAACATCGCAACGTCGGGCGCGAGCGGATTTCGCTCGATGGGCCTCAGCGCTTCGTTGAGCTTTGCGAGTCCGCTATCGAGCGCGGCGCGTTCTTCGGCAGGGATGGCGATGCCGGGCGGCGGCACGGACTTCTCTTGAGCGATCAGGAATAGAAACGGGACGAGTGCAAGCACATTCAAGATTGTATGCCGAGCGGGTCAAGTTGGATACGCTCGACGCTCCGTAGCAGCGACCCTTCACGGCTCGCGCGATCACTTGCCTTGCGTAGCTTCTTTGACCTTACGCGCCGCTTCTTCGGTCTTCACCGCCGCTTCGTGCACAGCCTTCTTTGCACCGGTCTTGACCGTTTCGCCAGCTTTCTTCACTTTGGCCATGGGCTCTTCGGTAGCCTTCTTCATCTTGCCCACCGCTTCGGATGTCTTGTCGGCGGCTTTCTCCGCGGCGGCGGCGGTCTTTTCCACCGCGCCCTGGGCAGCCTTCTCCGCCGCGCGGACGCCGTCTTTTATGTCTTTCTTATCCGGCGCGGAACAACCGGCAGCCAGGATCACCGCAAAGAGAACCATTGGAATCCGCATAAAAACACTCCATCACTTTCGCGCGTCTCACGCAAGAGCCTTCACCGCCAGATACTCCAAACCCTGCCAATCCGGCCCCCCCGCGCCATTCGAACGCAGCGCCACGATCGACATGCCGTGTTCCAGACACAGCCCACGGATCTCCGGTTCCGGATACCCATGCATCTCCATCACCGGCTTGCCAAACCACGACCCCACAATCGACGTCGCGCGCTGCACACCCAGTCGATAAGCCTTATGCGCTGTCGTGAGGTCTGCGCGAGCCTCCGTCGGCAACTGAAAACAGACCGCTCCGCCGGGCTTCAAGATCCGAAAAAACTCCGTCAGATATACACGCGCGAACTTCGGCGGAATGTGTTGCAGCGTGATGCTGGTGTACACGAAATCGATGGACGCATCCGCAAACACTGACAAGTCAGAACGCTCATTGCACACGAACTCACAGTTCGGTTTGCGATTCTTGGCACGCGCGATCTCGATCATGGTCGGCGCGATATCCACACCCGTCACTTGCCCTGTATGATCGGCCAGCGCCTGCGTCAATCGCCCTATGCCGCAGCCAAAATCGATCGCGCGATCGAAGCTCGCGAGGGGCAGCACCCAACGAACCCAGCTCAACATGTCCGCGATCTGATGGACGCCTGTCGCGTAGAATTCCGCCTCATTCCAGGCACGATCCTGCTTGCCCGGATCGGTGAGGATGGCCCACATCGGATCCTGTTGCGCAAACGTTTCCCAGTGTTTTTGTAGGGAGTCGAGTTTCATGCGGTGGAAGCCCCTTCAGGATAACCCGCGTTCTCGCGCGGTATCCTGATGAGCGAATGCAATTCGTTCTACTGGCGATCTTCGCCGTGCTTGCCTATTGGGCCATCACGCGCCCGGGCGGCGGCTGAGGTCCGAGAACGCCCGACGGTCGGCCGGGCTGTTAAGTTCTGGAGGTTCCAAGATGTTCACACTTACGCTCGCCGCGAGCCTGCTGCTATTGGCGCAGGATCAAGCACCGCCGCAACGAATCCGTGTCGGCGGCGATGTCCAAGCTGCGAACCTCGTCAAGAAGGTGGCACCTGTCTATCCCCCGTTGGCCAAACAGGCGCGTATTCAGGGCACGGTACGCTTCACCGGGATCATCGCCCAAGACGGTACGATCGGGAATTTGCAATTGGTTTCGGGGCATCCCTTGCTGGTGCCAGCAGCACAAGAGGCGGTTAGGCAGTGGCAATACAAGCCGACCCTGCTCAATGGGAATCCCGTGGAAGTGATCACGCAGATCGACGTCAACTTCGCTCTCAGTCCAGAACTCACTTGGGCCGTAAACTGGGACTTTCTTTCCAAATTCCGAATCGCAGGCTCCGAACCACTCGCCGCGGAGGATAGTCGCAAACCGGCGAAGTTGCAGGCCGACGGAACCCTCACAGGCGAGTTGAGCGACACCATGAAAGCCTGGCACTTCCAGTCGCTCACCATGGATAACGTGCCGTTCGAGCCCTCGATCTCAGCGCTACCCCACGTGAACGGCATGCCCGATGTAACCGCCTCGTGGCCACAGATGTCGCTGCGGATCCTCGCACGCCGCGAAGCCGTCAAACCGCGTGAGGAAGCAAAAGGAATCGTCTTTCTGACCGTCATCGTCAACGGCGAAGGCAATGTCGAGAAGATTCTGAACGCATCCGGCAAAGACGACGAACTCAAAGCGGAAGCCAAGCGCGTCATCACCGATTGGCGCTTTCGCCCCGTTGTGATCAACGGCGAAGCCTACGCCGTTCGCACCACAATCCCATTCGAGTTCCAGTAGAGCGTGCAAACCACAATCCGTACCCTCGCGACGCTGACGCTTGGCGGACTCGCTTGGTTGAGCTACCTTTCGCCACAGCCTTCGATTTTCATCTTCTTCGCCATCATGGCGCTGCTCGCGTGCGTCCAGTATCTCGTCTGGCGCAAGGGTTGTGGCCTAGGCAAGCGCGAGATCATTCTGTGGGCTCTGGCGTTCCGCATCCCGGCCTGGGTCGGACAACCACTCTATGAAGACGACTTCTATCGCTATCTTTGGGATGGGCGCGAGTTTGCCACCACTGGCAATCCTTACGGTAAACCGCCAGCGGAAGCGAGTGAGCCCCCGGAACCCTTCCGCGATATCCTCGCGCACGTCAACTTTCCGGAAATCGCCACGATTTACGGCCCCGTTTGCCAATACACCTTCGCCGCCGCTTACGCGATCAAACCCGGTAGCGTTGGTGCGTTAAAGTTCGTCTACGCGATCTTCGACATCGCCACGGCACTGGTTCTCTTTCGGCTGGCACCATCGGCGTTGGTGCTGTACCTCTGGTCCCCACTGGTGATCAAAGAGATCGCATTCACCGCGCACACCGATATCCTCGCGGCATTCTTTTCCATCGCATGCCTGTTGGCGATCCGTCGTGATTCGCCTCTCTGGGCGGGCATATTGTGCGGACTCGCCGCCGGATCCAAAGTCACTGCGATGTTGCTGATCCCGCTGTTTCTCGTGGAGATTGCCACGAGCCCTAGAATCCTGCGCTTCGGAGCAACCTTCGCCGCAACGGTCGCAGCACTCTATCTGCCCTTCTATCGGGCTTCGGAATCCGAAGGGCTCGCGGCCTTCCTGGGCGCTTGGGAATTCAACAGCTTCGCCTTTGCAGTTCTCAAAGAATGGGTGGGATTCGCTCCAGCTCGCAACATCTGCTTCGCGGCGGCCGCCGGCGCAATCATCGCTCTTACAGTCAAAGCATTAAGGCACCGCGAAACCCCAGCCTACAGTCAGGCACTGGGCTGGTTCTCTCTCTTCTCGCCCGTCGTCAACCCTTGGTATCTGGTGTTGTGGTTGCCCTTCGCTGCGTTGCGAGCCGCCCCGTGGAGCATCGTCGCGATGTCCACGGTGCTGCTGAGTTACGCAACGGGGATCAATCTTCCAGGCTGGGGTGTAGACGGATTCCAGCATCCCTGGTGGGTCCGCCCATTGGAATTGATCCCCGTTTTATGCGCGATTGCCTTCCTCGGCGACCGAGGCAAAGCTAGTTCCCGGGAGGAATTCGGAAACCAACCGTGACCGCAACCGCGTTCTTTTCACCTACGTTTCTGCCGTGCAGAAACCGACCGTAGGTGACGCCGAGATAAACATCCTTCGGCATTGTGTATCCGCCGCCCGCATCGAAACCGCCGTAAACCCGCTTGGTCTGATTGAAGCGATCGGGAGTAAATCCGGCACCTCCGATGTCGATGCCCGAAACCGAGCGGCTCTGCTGATATCCGCCCCAATAACTCCATCTGCCGAGCGATTGACCGACCGTGAAGTTGCCGAACACTCGATCGTTGACGGGCTTGTTGTAGACGCTGTAGCCGATTTCGCCGGAAGCGAATCCGCCCTTGCCGAACGTGACGCCGTAGAGTCCGCTCGAAAGAAATCCGGAGGACTTGAAGCCCGGCGCGAAGGGCCCGAGGTTGGTCAACGGATACGACCCCGCCGCAACACCCGCCACGCGGATCGTGAACGTTGTGTTTTCTCCGGAATACGCTTTGAAACGTGCGCCAATCAAGGTATCGGCGACGCCATCGAGCGAGTTCGCAAGCAGCTTCGTACCTGTGCATCCAGTCAGGAGATCGGCGGAGATGCGATTGGTGATGCCATACTCAACGGCCGCAAACAGTGATTTCTGGGTCAGATTCGCGGGAAGGCTGGCGTTGCTCGTTCCGGCTCGAAAGTCCCTGAACGTGTCGTAGACATAGGATATCGAGATGTTGGCGGAATTTTTGCCCGGCGTCCACGGGGTGCTGTTCTGCGCGCTGAGGAGCGTCGCCGCGGTAGTGGCCAGTAAAAGGATGCGCTTCATTTCTTTGGCACCTCCCCTGTTGGCATCGCTTCGCCTTTCTTGGGCTTCTTGGCCTTGGGCGATTTGGAGCCAGGTGGATTCGGCCTCGGCGGATTGTAGGGTCCGGAGGCGAGGAGAGAAACGGCGATCGAGACGAGCACCGCCAGTCTGAAGATGGAAAGCATTCGAACTAACCTCGTAATGATGCGGCTCTGCCGCTGTTGTGGACGTATTCGCCTACGCTGGCAGGAAAGTTACGGAGTCCGTGGCGTTCGCGGTGCTGCGACCGCCGCGCCCTTTGCGGGCTGGCTTCTTTTCTGTGCGCTGCGGGCCGCTGTATTGTCCTTGTGGTTGAGTTTCACCTGGACGAGAAGACCAAAGTTCGCACCGGTGCTCAATACCTGGGCTTCTTCGCTGCCGCTCAGCCGAAAATCGCAGCCGCGTTCCTTCACCTCTTTCAAGACAGCCTCCGGCTTGCCTTTGTTCCGGTGGAGCGATTGGAAGAATTCCTCTTTTGTCAGCGCTTTCCACCTTGCGGCGAAGGCAGTTGAAAGCAGAATACAGACGAGGATGACATTTCGGAACAGCGACACGGGTTTTGCCTCTGCCAACCTATTCGCTCGAAGGGTTAGATTTGGTTACGGTGAGTGTGTGATCAGTACTCGAGCTTGCCCTTGTACTGTAGGTCTTTTAAGGAGAACTCGACGTTGCGGTAAGGATCCGTCACCCCGGGTACTAAGAAAGCGAAGAAGATCGACTTGTCCGAAGGCCCTAAAGCTGGACGTTTGAAGACGAGCCTCAAATAGGGATCCGACGACGACGGCGGGAAGTGCGTGAGCAGCGGATAGTTCTTCTTGCCGATCCGCATTTGCGTATCTTTCTGCATGCGGCTCACCATCACCCCATCGGAAAACTTCTCGCGTTCCTGGATCTTTACGGCCAACACGATGTAGCCGCCCTCTTCCATCATCGTGAGGTATTCGGCGAAAGACGCATCGGGCGCACCGGTTCGCTTCTGAAACGCGCGCTGGCGCCTTTCGGCCCCGCGCATCGGCAATGCGGAAGCGAGATGCGCCTGCAGCGGGTCTCCACGCACGCGCAACGTCCTCGACCAGGGTGAACCCTCGAAGATTGACCGCACTTCTTCCACCGTCCAGTCTTCTACTGGTTTGGAATCCCAAAATCCACCGGCGGCGGCGAGCAGCAGAAAGGGAACGAGATTCATACAATTGTTGAATAACATGCCTGAGACCACTTATCGAGGACGCAGCGCCGCCTGCATCGAAAATTCCCACTTGCGCGTCACCGTTTTGGTAGAGGGTGGACACATCGCCGAAATCTTTGTGAAAGAGACCGGAGTGAATCCCTTGTGGACTCCGCCCTGGCCGACGATCGAGCCTTCCCATTACGATTTGGCGAAACATCCCGAATATGGCGCCGATTCCGAAAGCAAATTGCTCGCGGGCATCCACGGACACAACCTCTGTTTGGATCTGTGGGGCGCGCCTTCCGCGGAAGAAGCGGCTGCAGGCATGACGGTGCATGGCGAAGCGTCCGTCGTCCGCTACGACATCGTGACCGGGCCGGGCCCGCTGATGCTTTGCCAATGTGTGCTGCCCTGCGCGGGGCTCTCATTCGAACGCAAGCTGGAACTGGATGGATCGACGCTGTTGTTCGCGGAAACAGTTCGCAATTTGACGCCATGGGACAGGCCTGTGGCGTGGACGCAGCATGTGACCCTGGGTCCACCGTTTTTGCGGCATGGGCAGACCGGGTTCCGGGTTCCGGCGACGCGATCGATGACGTATGAGGGCGATGTTTTCGACTGGCCGACATTGGGCGGTGAGGACCTGCGGGTATTTACAAGCACTGAGGTTTCCGGCAAGTTCTCGACGCATCTGTTGGATCCGGCACTTGACCGCGCCCATTTCGTGGCGTGGACTCCAGAATGGAAGACTGTGATTGGCTATCGCTGGAATCGCGCGGACTTTCCGTGGATCGGCGTTTGGGAAGAGAATCGCAGCCGCACGACTCCACCGTGGAATGGCGAGACGATTACGCGCGGTATGGAGTTTGGCGTGTCCCCAATGCCGGAATCGCGCCGCCAGATGATTGACCGCGGGTCACTGTTCGGGGTCCCGGGATACCGTTGGATTCCCGCGCGGTCGAAGGTGACGGTGCACTACGAGGCGTTTGCGCGCAGGGCCGAGGTGTTGCCAGTGGAAGGATGTTAAGGGGCGAAATAGCCGTTGATATCCAGGATCAAGTGCGTGCGTTCGGTGACGAAGGCGGAGATGCCTCCGTTGAGCCCTGCGGGGACGATGGCGGCGTTTGAGGTCAAGGCTCCGTCGACGGCGTTCAGAGTAGAAACCGCAGGCCGGGCAGATCCCGCCGGATACAGCGTCAGGTATCCGAGGATCGCGGAAGGCAGCACGGTCGCATTCACCGAGTAGGCTTTGGCGTTGGAAGGCGATCCGCAGGGCACCGCGAAATCGCGCGTGGAAACGGCGTTCATGATCGAGTCGGGCGAACGTGTATCGGCGATGCGGCAGGGCGGGAGCGTGCGGAAACTCAACGCATTGGCTTGGCCGGGCGGAGCGAAGTAGCCGGTGACATCCAGAATCATCTCGGTCGAGTCTGTGGCGTAAGCGTTGATCTCGCCGGCGCTACCTGCGGGCACGATGGCCATGTTCGCAGTGACGGTTCCGGTGAGTGCGTTGAGAGTGGAAACGATGGGGCGCGTGGAGTTGAGTCCGCCGGGCCAGAGCGTGAGGAATCCCAATGATGTCCTGGGCACGACAGTGACGTTCAGCGCGTAGGCCGTGGCGGTGACGGGCACGCCGCATCCGCCAGCGTTGGCGACTGCGAAGCCGCGGGTGACTTGCGCTTGCAGCGCGCCTCCGCTGAGGCGAGTGTCCGCGATTCGGCAGGGCGTCACGGCGTAGAAGGATTGGCCAACCGTGGTCGCTGGTTTCGGAACGAAGACACCGTTGACATCGATGATGACGTCGGTCAGATCGGTGGCGAACAGATTGATGGATCCGTCTAAGTCGGCTGCGGGGACAATCGCGGCGTTGGCTTTAATGCGTCCGTCGAGGGAGTTCAGCGTGGAGACGATGGGCTGTGTGAGTCCGCCGGGGCAGATAGTGATGTATCCAAGTGTGGCGCGGGGAACGACAGTGATGTTGAGCGAATAGGCGGCGGCGCTGGCGGGCATTCCGCAAGACGAGCGCATGGGGAAGTTCCGAGTGCCTTGCAGTGCGGGTCCGCCGAGAGGGCCGTTGGCGTTGCGCGTGTCGACGATGCGACAGGGTGCGACGGGCAGGAAGTGGAGTCCGGTATCGACGGCGAAGATCGCGGTGACGTCCATTGAGGACGCGGTTGCGGTAATGTTGCAGGCTGCGGATCCGGAGCAGGCCCCCGTCCAGCCCGCGAAGATGAAGCCGGCTGAGGGGTTTGCGAAGAGTTGGATCTGCGCGCCGATGTTGGGGTTGGTGAAGCACGGCGATGTGGAGCAGGTGTAGGTTCCGCCGATGAATCCGCTGCCGCCCGCGAGGCTCATGCGCAGCAGGCCCTGGGTTGAGACTTGGGGTTGCGTCGGCACAACGACCTTCAGCACTTGGCGAATGACGGCCGAGCCGAAGCCCGCTGGTTGCCGAATGGTGAGGATCGCCTGCCCAGCGGCAACAGCGCGCACACTCGCGGGCGATGAGAAAATCGCTGCGGAACTATTGGTGTTGTTGATCGTTGGCACGGGCGCGGCGCTGGGGTCTGAGAAAGCCTGAATCGCGAGAGACAAGCCCGTAATGGGGTCGACCGGTCCGATCGCCAGAAGCGGCTGGGAATCACCAGCGGTGAGTCGGATCTCTTCCGCGGACCAGAAGAAGCCCGCTGGATACAAACGCAGAGTTGTAGCGACCGGCGCGTATCCAGGGATGTTCACCGTGATGCTGCCCTGTCCAGACTGGGCCTTGCCGTGCACGCGGAAGGGGATGAGTCGACGGCCATTGGCGGGTTCGACGATGGTGGAAGCAAGTCCGCCACCGGATACTCTTTCCAGTTGAATGAGGTCGGGCGTGGAGGTGGAGATGGTCACGTTCTCGGTGGAACCGACGGGCAAGGCGATGGTGCGAGTTTCCACCAGTCCGTTGCCGAGATAAAACGGTTGCAACTGAAAAGCCGCGCGTGCAACGCGAACGGTGATCGGGTTGGTCACGTACCGGAAACCCGCGGGTGGACGGATGGTGATAAGCGAGGTTCCTTCGGCGAGCCCGGAAAGAGTGAGACGATAGCCAGACGCTGGAGTGGGCACCACGGAAGGATTGCTGCTCTCAAAGGTGGGTGCAGGAGATCCAGAGAATGGCTGGGGAAGGACGTCGAGAGTCACTGTTTCGGCAAGCCTCAGATCGATAACCGCCGGAAGAGGACTGCCGTTCAGCGAGACTCCGTAGTTGCCTTCCACGATCCGAACAGTTCGGGTCACGGCCGCAGGAGTTCCATTGGTGGACATCTCGATGCCGATTTCGGATCCGATCGGGGCGTCGGATTGAGTGTCGATATTGTACTCGCCGATTCCTGGCAAGGTAATCTGCGCCGAGGGAGCAAGGTTCGCATTGAAGTCGCTGAGTAGGACACGTGAGGGATTCAAGGAGCGAATGACGGTGGTTACACCGGTCCTCGAAGTCGTTGCCCGATCGCTGGTGCGGACGCCGGGGATCGTTTCGATGACCCGGGGCGCGCCGGTTGCTGGCAGTACGGTAACTGTGGCGCTCAGGCTTTTGTAGTTGAGGGCCGAAGCGGTGAATGTGGTGGTTCCGACCGAAATCGGCAGTATCCGAAATGACCCTCCAGGGCTGGTGTTCGGATCGGGTTGGAGCGTCAGTACATTTCCCGGTACGGCCACCTGCGGATTGCTACTGTCGATTGCGATGCGACGCGTTACGCCTGGGGTAACGGCATCTGTGAGGAAGAATATTTCGCCCGTCGCTGGATCGGTGGCTTGGACGCGAACGCTGGTCAAACTGTTGGAGAAAAGCAGCGCAGGAAAGGGGGCCAAAGGCTGGAGTTCTGGTTGAGCGCAGCGAACCCGCATGGAGCTATCGCCCAAACCTGCGGATGAGACGGTGATGTTGGCTTCTCCATCGTTGGTGAGGCACTCGACATGGAGTTCGCGCGGGATGTCGTTCGAGCCGGCAAACCACTCGAAGGCATCCTCGGTGACGGCGGGGCCGCTGCGGAAGAACGTGATTCTGACGCGTGAGCCGTCGGACGACCGCGCGGTGGCGCGTCCGGAGGGCTTCGGATTCCCGAGATCTCCCACGCCGATGGATACAGCCAAACGGCTATCTCGGGCACTGAAGACGGCAATCGGCAACCCGACCAATCCGATGCTGAAGCGGGCGTGGAAGCCGTCATTCGTTCCGAAGCGACGGGGTTCCAGAATGCCGATACCCGTTCCGGGAAGGTCGATGGAAGTTGTGATTCCTCCAACGGAAACGAAACCGGGCCGGACATCGCCGAGCGCTAGAATCTCGTCGTCGCCGGATCCGCCGTAGTACGCGACGTGCCGGGCAACGCCTGTGGAATCATACTGAGCGAAGAGCGCGTCGGTGCTTCCACCTCCGAAGCCATTCTGTGAGGGGTTGCGCTGGGCGAGATTGGTTGAGGTGGTGCGTCCGCCGACGTACGCATTGCCGAGGCTATCGGCGGCGATGGAGAGTGCCTCGTCGGATCCGTTGCCGCCGAGATAGGTGGAATATCTGAGGCTGGCGAGATCGCCGCTGAGGGTCGCGTAGAAGGCGTCGAGCGGGCCGCCGCCGAAGCTGGCTTGGGCGGGCTGTTGGAGCGGGAAATCAACCGAATTTGTGCCGCCCGCGGCGTAGATGAGGTTTCTGGACGGTGACCAGGCGAGTGCCTGCACACGATCCGATCCGTTGCCGCCCAGGAGAATGGCGGATTGAAGCGTGATAGCAGACCCAAGAGCGATGTCGGCGTAGCGGGCAAAGAACGCATCCGATGGGCCTTTGCGTGTGCCCTGAAGCGAAGGGAGGGTGGGCGATGAAGTTTCGCCGGCGATGACGTATTCGTCGCGTGACGAAAGGGAAGCGATGATCGCGAGGCCGTGATCGTCTCCGGTTCCGCCGAATCGATGCAGCACAGAAATCCCCAAGGTGTAGGATTGATCGGATCTGAGCCTGATGGATCCACTGGCAAGGAACGCGTCGAAGCCTCCGGCGGGGGGTTGGTTGACGCCGATCGGAAAGTCGCCACCGCTGTTGGTGGATCCAGTGAAGGCGAACCTTGCGGCAGTGGTCATGATTGCAGTGATTCGATCTTCGCCTGCGCCGCCGAAGTAGGTGGCCATGCCTGCCGCGGGATGCCAGAGGAAGCCGTCGGTTGCGCCACCTCCGAAGTTCCTTCGAATGTTTCCATCGCTAAGGGCAGCACCCTTGGTTGGCAGGTCGATGGAGTTGGTGGTTCCGGCGATCATGGGTTGGTTGTCCACATCCGAAAGATCGCAGTTGGCGGCGACTTCGTCGCCCGATCCGCCCATGATATAGGTGATGCCGTCACGGCGGTAGAAGACGTCTTTGCCGTGGCGCAGGGCGATCGGAGCACCGGGGAAATCGATGGACGTAGTGGTTCCGGCAACGGAATTGCGGGGGCCGACCGAAGAGATGGAGTCGTCGCCGATGCCTCCGATGTAGTCGCGGGACTCGATGACGGGATCGATGACGAGGGGTTCGTTCTTGTCGTAGGCGGCGATCTCGAATCCGAACGTATTGGGAGCGATTTGCTTGAAACGTCCGTCGATGATTTTGTTGTTTTGGAAAACGATCGGTTTATGCTGGCGCGTTGTTCCGAGGATGACAAGGTCGCCGGTTTTGGGATCGATGTGGGCTGCTTGCGCCCTGACCCGTATGCGTGAGGGATCCGCGCCGGGCGCGAGTACGAGATCGTATTCCAGTTGATTTTTGCTGTTGCCGTACAGGACGAGATCGATGCCCGGATAGATGTTTTTGCGCGTCAGTTTCTGGAAGGAATCGAGCGCTTGGGCATGCTGCTTAGGGTCGCGTCCAATCATGTAGTAGGTCTTGTGTCCGGTGGGATCGAGTCCTTGCCAGTTGGCCTGGGGGTTCGCGTTTTCGAAGGAGAATCGGACGGCAGGCAACTTTTCGCGATGTTCGCGATAGAGGATGATTTCCTGCGCGGTGGCGAAGACGACTCCGTTCGCGGTGCGGGCGAGGAATTGCACCCGCGGATCGGTTTGGCCACGATTGGATTCGAAGGTGATGGATCCGAGGGCCGGGATCGTAGCCAGCAAAAACCATGCAAACATAACTGAGTTTGCATGGTATCGCGTTGCCCGCCAGACGGGCGATACTGTTCAAGTGCTTGCGAGCGAGAGGACGGTATGGATCAAGGCGCGAAGTAGCCGTTAATATCCAGGATCAGGTGCGTGCGTTCGGTGACGAACGCGGAAATGCCCGCGTTCAACCCCGCAGGCATGATCGCCGCATTGGACGTGATGGCGCCGTCGACGGCATTCAAGGTCGACGCCAGAGGGCGCGTTACGGCCGTCGGGAACAGCGTGAGGTATCCGAGTGCCGCGCTGGGGGCAACCGGTGCGTTGGCCGAGTAGGCTTTCGCTTGCGGCGGCGCGCATGCAAAAGGCAGGTCGCGGACCGTGCCTGGCAGGAGTGCATCTCCGCTCGATGGTAGTCGTGTATCGATTAAGCGGCAGGAAGCTTGAGGGTAGAAGAGTAATCCTTCGGGCACCCGCGAGGGGCGAAGTATCCGGAGGCATAGGCGCTCACGTTACCGCTGGCGGCTATTAAAGGAACGATGGCCATGTTGGCGTTGTCTGTTTGCCTTGCGAGATCTGCTTTCCGCCGCGATTCTCGCCTGGGGTGACGCCTCTCCCGTTAAGTTCGTCGAAAACGAGCAACTCGTCGACTTCGAAATCCGAGTCCAAGCTTCGACGCAATGTACGGCCAACGGTTGTGTGCTCGCGAGCGCGTTCTTCCCTGACGCGGGGCAGCATTCGCTTCTCATCTATCCATCGATGTTCGAGCAATCGCCGAAGGAACGCGTCGATACTCTCATTCACGAGATTTGACACGTTTTCGGCCTGCGGCATTTTTTCGCGAACTTGGAGACCGGCTTTCCAAGCCGACCGTTCGGCGAACAGGCGAAGTTCACGATCATGAACTACGGCGCCGATAGCGAACTCACGGATGCCGACAGGTCCGATCTCAAGGCACTGTATGCGTCGCTGCGGCGACGCCGGAGGTGGCTCCTTTTGCCGCCGCATCTCCAGGCGCTGCTTTGAACGTTGCTCCCGCTCTGCGGATTGGACAGGTGCTTGCTTCCACACAGCAACTCTTGAAGATCGCTTCAGACCTATCACTGGCGGGTCGCCCACCTGTTGTCCGATAGTTTAATCAAAGCGCGCGAGCATCCGGCCCACGGACTCGCGCGTTTGGTTTCCGGTCTTGCCTTAGTTGTGGATCTCTTGCAGGCTCCACACCCGGATCGGATCGCGGCTCTTCGATTCCACCGCTTCCGCCGCGGCCTTCGCGCCACTCATCGTCGTGATGCACGGCACGCGCGTCGTGATCGCGGCACGGCGAATCGCTTTCTCATCCGCGAATGAATGCGTGCCCGTCGCCGAGGTATTGATGACCAACTGAATCGAGCCGGCCTTCAACAAATCCACCGCATTGGGACGCCCTTCGTTCACCTTGAAAACAGTCTTGCACTCGAGTCCAGCATTTTTCAATGCTTGCGCCGTACCGCGAGTCGCGTAAAGCTTGAAGCCCATCGCGACGAACTTGCGCGCGACTTCTACCGCCGCCGTCTTGTCCTTCTCGCCGACCGTGACGAACACTGCACCCTTCGAAGGCAGCGGAGTGCCAGCGCCCAACTGTGCCTTATAGAACGCCTCGCCGAAGTTCTCGCCCACGCCCATCACTTCGCCCGTCGAACGCATTTCCGGACCCAACACCGGATCCACTCCCGGGAATTTGTTGAACGGGAACACAGGCGACTTTACGAAGTACTGCTTCACCGGCAGAACGCCTGAAATCAGGCCTCCGGTGAGATGCTTGAAGTCGGTGAGTTTCTTGCCCAACATCAAGCCCACGGCGATCTTGGGCAGCGGCACACCGGTTGCTTTCGAGACATATGGCACGGTGCGTGAGGCTCGCGGATTCACTTCCAACACATAGACGATGCCGTCTTTCACGGCATATTGGACGTTCATGAGTCCAATGACGTTCAGTGCGAGGGCGAGCTTGCGAGTTTGCGTCTCGATGGTCGCGAGAATGTCTAAGGGCAGCGATGTCGGAGGCAGTACGCACGACGAATCGCCGCTATGAATACCGGCCTCTTCGATGTGTTCCATGATGCCGCTGATCAGCACGTTCTCGCCGTCGCAAAGGCAATCGACATCCACTTCCGTCGCGTCCTCGAGAAAGCGATCGATCAACACCGGGCGATCTTGCGAGAAGATCACGGCCTCTTGCATGTACTTGCGGACCATGTCTTCGTCATAAACGATGGCCATGGCGCGTCCGCCTAGAACATACGAAGGACGCACCAGTACGGGGAAGCCAAGTGTGCGCGCGATGGCGCAGGCCTCATCGGCGCTAGTGGCGGTTCCGTTGGCGGGCGAAGGAATTTTGAGATCGTCGAGCAACTTGCCGAATTGTTTGCGATCTTCGGCTAAGTCGATGCTCTCGGGCGCGGTTCCGATGATCGGAACACCGGCGCGCTTCAACGGCAACGCGAGGTTCAGCGGAGTCTGTCCGCCGAACTGCACGATTACGCCGTCGGGCTTTTCGGTGTCATAGATATTGAGAACTTCCTCTAAAGTCAGAGGCTCGAAATAGAGACGATCGGAAGTGTCGTAGTCGGTCGAAACCGTTTCGGGATTGCAGTTGACCATGATCGATTCATGGTCGAAATCCTTGAGGGAAAACGCCGCGTGGCAGCAGCAGTAATCGAACTCGATGCCTTGCCCGATGCGGTTCGGGCCACTGCCCAGAATCATGACCTTCTTGCGGTCGGTTGGCAGGGATTCGCACTCGAATTCATACGACGAGTACAGATAGGGCGTGAAGCTCTCGAACTCGGCCGCGCAGGTGTCGACACGATTGAAGACCGCTTTTACGCCCAATTGCTTACGTTTTTCGCGAACCGCAAGAGGATCGGTTCCCCAAGCCTTCGCGATACGAGCATCGGAAACGCCGTCCCGCTTCGCTTTGGTCAGCAGTGCCTTCGATGCTGTGCTGATCGATCCGCCTTCGAGCGACTGTTCGAACGCAATGATCTCGTGGATCTGCCGCAAGAACCATGGATCGATTGAGGTGAGTTCTTGCACTTCTTCGATCGTCCAGCCCTTTTCAAAAGCGTAGCGGATATAGTTGAGACGATCGGGATTCGGCGTGGTCAACCGCTGCGTGATGAGCGATTCATCGTATTTGGTCGCCGAATCGGCCTTGCCGGTTTCCAGGCTGCGCAGCGCCTTGCCGAGCGATTGCTTGAATGTGCGTCCGATGGCCATGACTTCGCCAACGGACTTCATTTGCGTTCCCAACACCGGTTCTGCGCCGGGGAATTTTTCGAATTGCCAACGCGGAATTTTGACCACCACATAATCGAGCGTCGGCTCGAAGCAAGCGGGAGTCTTTAGCGTGATGTCGTTCTTCAGTTCGTCGAGGCGGTAACCGACCGCAAGCTTCGCTGCGATCTTGGCGATGGGGAATCCGGTGGCCTTGGACGCCAGAGCCGAAGAGCGCGACACGCGCGGATTCATTTCCACCACGACCATTCGACCGTCTTGGGGATTGATCGCAAACTGCACGTTCGATCCACCGGTATCGACGCCGATTTCGCGCAGGCAAGCCAGCGCGCCGTCGCGCATCATCTGATACTCGCGATCAGTCAACGTCTGTGCGGGGGCGAAGGTGATGGAATCCCCCGTGTGAACGCCCATCGGATCGAAATTTTCAATCGAGCAGACGATGATGCAGTTATCGGCAAGGTCGCGCATGACCTCGAGTTCGTACTCTTTCCAGCCGAGGACACTCTCTTCCATCAGGACTTCTTTGACGGGCGAGAGGTCGAGTCCCAGTTCGAGAATCGCGATGAGATCTTCGCGGTTGTAAGCGATGCCGCCGCCGCTGCCGCCCATCGTGAACGACGGGCGTAGGATGGACGGATAGCCGATTTTCTGAGCGAAGGCGAGTCCGGATTCGAGCGAGGTGATCAGTTTGGAAGTCGGCGTTACCAGGCCGATTTTCCGCATCGCATCTTTAAATAAAAGACGGTCTTCAGCTTTTTTGATCGCGTCGATTTTAGCGCCGATCAATTCGACGCCATATTTTTCAAGGATTCCCGCTTCGGCGAGCGCTACGGAAAGATTGAGAGCCGTCTGTCCGCCAACGGTCGACAACAAAGCGTCGGGACGCTCTTTGCGAATCACCTCTTCGGCAAACTCCAAAGTGAGCGGTTCGATATAGGTGCGGTCCGCGAGATCCGGATCCGTCATGATCGTGGCCGGATTCGAATTGATCAGCACCACCTCGAAACCATCCGAGCGCAGCGCCTTGCAGGCTTGCGCGCCGGAATAGTCGAATTCGCAGGCTTGGCCGATGACGATGGGTCCTGAGCCGATGATCAGAATACGTTTGATGTCGTTGCGTCTGGGCACGCTATATTTTCCCGTCGATCAATTTGCGAAAGTCGTCGAATAGATAGTGCGAGTCGTGCGGACCGGGCGCGGCCTCGGGGTGATATTGCACGCAGAAGACCGGATGCTGCTTATGGCGGAAGCCTTCGAGTGTCTGGTCATTCAGATTGATGTGCGTGAGTTCGATATCGCCCGAAGGCAGCGAATCGGGATCCACCGCAAATCCATGGTTTTGCGCGGTAATTTCCACTTTATTCGTGCGGTAATTGAGCACCGGATGGTTGCCGCCGCGATGTCCGAATTTGAGCTTAAAGGTTTTGCCGCCGCAGGCGAGGCCGAGCACTTGATGTCCGAGGCAGATGCCGAACATCGGGATGTCTTTTTGGATCAGGGCATGTACGTGAGCTGCCTGATTTTCCAGGGGTTCCGGATCGCCGGGCCCGTTGCTGAGAAAGACACCGTCGGGCTTGAGGGCGAGCACATCCTCGGCGGTGGCCGAAGCGGGTACGACCGTGACTCGGCATCCGATCTGTGCGAGCCTGCGCAGAATATTGCGCTTGATCCCAAAGTCGAAGGCCACTACGTGGCGATCGATCGCATGAGCAGGCGCGAGAATTTCCGAAGGCGAGCACTGCGTGACTTGCTCGGTCCACTCATAGGAGGCTGTGGTCGACACGCGCGAAGCAAGGTCGAGGCCGACCATCGAAGGCGATTTGCGGGCTTTTTCGACAAGCGTGGCATGGGGTTCGCCGCAGGTGGAAAGGCATCCGCGCATCACGCCCCGGCTGCGCAGGTGGCGAACCAGCGAGCGAGTATCCATATCGCCACCGATCGGGATGCCGTTGCGCGTCAGAAACTGCTGAGCGGTTTCGTCAGAGCGCCAGTTGCTGGAAATCGGAGAAAAGTCTCGAACGATGAGGCCTTCGATGAAGGGTTTGGGGGATTCGTCATCTCCGGCATTGGTGCCGTAGTTGCCGATTTGAGGGTTGGTAAGAACGATGATTTGTCCAGCATACGAGGGATCTGTGAAGATTTCCTGGTATCCGGTAATGGATGTATTGAAGACGACTTCGCCGCAGCGCTCGACAGGCGCACCAAAGCTAGCGCCTTCGAAGACTGTTCCGTCCTCCAAGGCAAGCACCGCTTGATTCAATTCCTCTTGTTCCTCCGAGGTTGGGGTGTGGGGGAGTAACCCATATTGAAACACGCGAGCCGTGGTTTCGGCAACCGTCTTCGCCAGTACGCGGTGAAAGAAAGTTTACTCTTGGGTGAGTCACTTTCCTCCTGGTTTTCCATATTAAGAGCATGCGACCTCTTCTGCTTTCACTTTGCCTCTACACGGCAACGATTTCGGCCGCCCGCTTCACACCCGGACTCTACCTCGAACCCAATCACGGACAAGTCGATCCGACGGCAAAATTCCTGGCACGCCACGGACGCCACACTCTTTTTCTAACCGACAAGGGCGCGATCAGCGTCCTGGACGGAAAGGACGTAATCCGCATGACTCTCGCCGGAAGCAAGGGTGCTTCCGCGATCACAGGCGCTGATCTCCAACCAGCACGCTCCAACTACCTGAACTTGGATTCCAAAGCAAAAGATGTCTTCGACGTGCCCCACTATGGCCGCGTTGTGTTGCATGACGTCTATCCGTCGATCGATCTGGCCTTTTACGCCAATGGCGCGGATCTCGAATACGACTTCATTCTCAAGCCAGTCGCGGATCCTGCAAAGATCCAGATCGACTTCAGCGGTGCCAAGCCGGCCATGGCTCCGAATGGCGATTTGGTGTTGAAGACCGCCTCAGGCGAATTGCGCCAGCACAAGCCCCGCGTCTACCAGACCTCCGCGGGACGCCAAGTGGAGGTCCGTTCACAGTACAGGATCCGTGGAAGCAGGATGGCATTCGCGATTGCCGCCTACAATCCGTCCGTGGCGTTGATCATCGATCCGCCGACTACCTACACGACTTACCTTGGGGGTTCGGGCTTCGATGGAGGCTTGGGCATCAGGACCAATGGTGCGGGTAACGCCTACGTGCTGGGTGAAACCAATTCCACCAACTTTCCGAGGACCGCGAATTGAAACACGACCGGGCCACGGGGAGCAAGCCGCAGCGAAAATGAGACGGCAATGTGCCAACATCCGCACAGGCGTATGTGATGAATGCAACGATGGTGCCTCCAGGAGTGTTTGGGTTTCTGACACTGTCCCCGAATGGGGTCAACAGGCCGACGGTGTCGACTTTGAATGCAATCGATGGGGCGTTGACGTCGAATGCGGCGATCCTACCGGCGGGAACGGGTGGGGGATCCGGGTTTGTACATCGGATTCCACGCACATGCTGCTGGATATTAGCGGATACTTCGCGCCGTAAGTGCCTCGAGACCGCCGGACCTACAAGTTCGGCGGTCTCGGGTTTATCATGATGTTTGGTTCCGGCTTCGCTGGGTTAGGGATCTCTTCGGCAACGGTGACTCGCGAACAGAGGCGTGGCTGAGTCATCGGATATCGGGGGGGTAGTTCTCCAACCGGGTAGGCTCTCCGGTGGACAATCTGAGGCGGATCCCCACACAATCGATGCGAGTTTTCAAGTGTTTTGCCGCAGTATGTGGATATGTGGATCCTCTTGCTGGGCCTGATTTTGCCGTTGACTCCCGCTTTGGCGTTCGAGAAAACCACCGGTAGTCGGGTTTCGTACCTTGGCGGGACGTTGGCGCAGTTTTCGCAAGGTTCCCAGGGCGCACTCGATGCCATCGATCAGGATTTCTTTGTTTTCTGGACCCGAAAGCAGAATCTACGGGTTCCCTACACCCGCATCAACTTGCTGGAGTACGGGCAGAAGGTCGGCCGACGGGTGGCGATGGCGGTGCTGATCTCGCCGATGTTCGTACTTTCCAAGAAGAAACAGCATTTTCTCACCGTTGGCTATCAGGACGACGCAGGGAAACAGCAGGCGATGGTGTTCCGAGTGGACAAGTCGGATATCCGGACGGTGCTGGTGACGCTCGAGGCGCGTACGGGATTGAAAGTGCAATATCAGGACGAAGATGCGCGACGGGGAGGTAAGGGATGACGCTGGCCTTGATGTTGTTTCTCGTTGTTGAGCCGAAGCAGCCAGTGGAGCAACTGCTGCAGGTTCGCAGGGTGTATGTCGACCGGCTCACGGGTGGGGCCGCTGCGGATGCGATCCGCGACCTGATGATCGCCAGTCTGCAGAGCTCGCAGGTGTTTCAGGTGACTGAAAACGAGGAACGCGCCGATGCCTTTGTGCGGGGTTCGGCGGATCAGCAGACATATACGGAACTGCATGATTCGAGCGAGGGTGTGACGGGGCGGCTCTCGCTCGGCCGGGGGCGTGGCGGTGGTTCGACACGTACGGCGAGGGAGACGGATAACATGGGCTTGTCGATTGCTGAGCACGAATCTTCCAGGATCCAGGAGCGGCGGCAGGAGGCGATGGCGTCGGTGCGCATTGTGCTCAAGAACGGCGATGTCATCTGGTCGACGACGCAGGAATCGATGGGCGCGAAGTTTCGGGGGGCGAGTGCGGATGTGGCGGAGAAAGTCACCAGGCAGTTAACGGCCGATCTGGAACGGCTTCGGAGGGTGGCTCCGAAGTAGGCTTGCACGCGGATCGCTTTTTCAACGTCTATATTGGAAGAGTAGGTCCATTCATGAATCGCCCAGTAGCTACCACCGACGACCGTCGGCAGATATCTCGTCGAGCCCTCCGCCGGGGCTTTTCGCTCATCGAATTGCTCATCGTCATCGCGATCATCCTGATCATCGCGGCGATAGCCGTCCCTAAGTTCAACCAGCAGCGTATGTTGGCCAACGAAATGGCGGTTTTGCGCGAGTTGGATACGTTCTACAACGCGCAGACCCAGTATTACTCCCAGTTCGGCAAGTATGCGACGGTGTTGACGGAAATGGGGCCGCCCACCAGCGGGGCATCGGGTCCGAATGGCGCGGATCTGATTCCGAAACTGTTGGCCGAGGGTTCACACAACGGCTATAAGTACACACTGACGGGCACGGCAAGCACGTTTGGCATCTCGGCGATTCCCGAGAGCTTCGGGAACACCGGTCGGCGCACGTTTTTTATGGATCAGTCGAAGTCGGTGAAACAGAACTGGTCGCAGGAACCGGCGACGGCACAGAGTCCGGAACTGCGGTAGTGACTTTGGAAATCAGCCCCGCGGATCTCAAGATCAAACTCGCTCTCGGTGCCGAGTCTAAAATTGCGCTCGTCGACTGCCGGGAGGCATGGGAACATTCGACCGCCTCGATATCTGGCGGCGAACTGATCCCAATGAACACGATCCCACAGCGTTTGCAGTACCTTGAGGATCTTGCAGACGAGGCGACGGTGATTGTTTATTGCCATCACGGAGTGCGTTCGCTGATGGTGATAAACTGGCTTCGCGAGCAGGGCCTAAAGGATTGCCTGAGTCTGGCCGGCGGCATCGACCGCTGGAGCATTGAGATCGACTCGACCGTCCCTCGCTACTAGAGGTCTCATCGAGTGAATTCCCGCAGAACTTTCCTCATGGCGTCCGCGGCTACGGCAGCTGCCAGCCAACTGAAAGCCGCCCCCAGCGACAAGGTCCGAATCGCGGTACTTGGCGTGAACGGCCGCGGCAAAGACCACATCAAGGGCATTATGAGCCAGCCGGATGCCGAAGTCGCGATGCTGTGCGATCCGGACGGTGAGCTTCTCGAAAAACGCGCGGGCGAGTTCGAGAAGACTTATGGTAAGAAACCCTTCATCGAGCGGGATCTGCGCCGCGTCTTCGAAAACAAAGAGATCGACGCGGTCACCATCGCCACGCCCAACCACTGGCATGCGCTCGCCACGATTTGGGCCTGCCAGCATGGCAAGGACGTGTACGTTGAAAAGCCCGGTGCCCACAATGTTTTCGAAGGTCGCAAGATGGTGGAGGCGGCGCATAAATACAAGCGTATCGTGCAGCATGGCGTTCAGTTGCGCTCGTCGGAAGCGCTGCAGGAAGCCGTAAAATTGCTTCGTGATGGCGTCATCGGTGACGTTTACATGGCGCGCGGCTTGGTCTTTCGGTGGCGTCCTTCCATTGGCAAAAAAGGTACGGAAACTGCGCCGGCCACCCTCAATTGGGATACCTGGCAGGGACCCGCGCAGGAGCGCGCCTTTACTCGCCGCCTCGTCCACTACAACTGGCACTGGCATTGGGATTACGGCAATGGTGACGTCGGCAACCAGGGGATCCACGAGACCGATATGTGCATGTGGGGGCTCGGCGTTGACACTTTGCCCAACAAGATTACTTCCATGGGTGGTAAGTTCCTGTTCGACGACGATAAGGAAACACCTGAGGTGCAGACGTCGCTCTATCACTACCCGGATCGAAAGAAGATGATCCAATTCGAGGTTCGGCACTGGATGACGAATCGCGAAGATGGCGCGGATGTCGGCAATCTGTTTTACGGATCCAAGGGTTACATGGTGATCAAGGGTTACGACACGTTCGAGACCTACTTGGGCCAGAAGCGTGAGCCGGGTCCCAAGGGCAAGAAGGGCGGCGATCACTTCGCCAACTGGATTAAGGCGATCAAGAGCCGTAAGACAACCGATCAGAATGGTCCGGTGGAGACTGCGCATTTGGCGTCCTCACTGGCGCATTTGGGCAACATCTCGTATCGCCTGGGCAGACAGTTGGACTTCGATCCGGCGAAGGAAAAGTTCAACGGCGGGGACGCGGAAGCCAATGCGATGCTATCTCGAAAGTACCGCAAGCCGTTCATTGTGCCGGAGAAGGTTTAGTTCGCTCTCGCAGTGTCGAATTCCCGGGCAGAACCCACCGAAAGTGGGCGAAGTCCGGGATTTCATGGATCGGACGAGAATCCAAGATGAGTGCCGCGATCTGGCCTGGCAACCCCAATCGTCCGTCGGCATCCCTGCTCGACCATCTGGGACAATCTCCGCAGGCCAGGAATCAGTTGTAGGCCCCTGTTCGAATCCATTGCGGGCCGATGCCAGCGAGACGGCTTGAAGCCAGCGTGCTCGATGCTCATACGATGGGTCCGCCAACCCTCCGCCCGGCCAAACGTTGTGCATAAGGTGCCGCGATCTTGTCCGGGTATTGATTGGTGAGGGCTGCGAGAATCTGGTTGAAGCGCCACCTTGACCGCCGTTTTTCGATACCCTTAGAGTTCCCGGCATGAAAAAACTATGGGGCGGACGCTTCAGCGAGATCGCTGACGAGTCCCTCGACAACTTCTGGAACTCTATCGGCTTCGATCACCGCCTCGCCCGTTACGACATCCGCGGCAGCATGGCCCACGCGGCGATGCTCGCCAAACAGGGCATTATTCCTGAATCCGACAACGACAAGATTCAGGCGGGCCTCCGCGAAATCCTCACCGACGTCGAAGCCGGCAAGATCGAGTTCTCGCTTACCGACGAAGACATCCACATGAACGTCGAGCGGATCCTGCATGAGCGCATCGGCCCGGAAGCCGCCGGCAAACTGCACACCGCCCGCAGCCGCAACGATCAGGTCGCCACCGACATGCACCTGTTCGTCCGCGACGAAGCCTGTCGCGGAACCATCGAACTTCTCCACGGCTTGCAACAAGCCCTGCAGGAAAAAGCCGTCGAATACGCCGACGTCATCATGCCCGGCTACACGCATCTGCAGCGCGCGCAGCCGGTGTTGTTGGGCCATCATCTGCTCGTCTACTTGTGGATGCTGCAGCGCGACATCGGCCGCCTCGAAGACTGCTACAAGCGCGCCAACGTCTGCCCACTTGGCGCAGGCGCGATCGCCGGGACCACCTTCCCCATCGATCGTCAAGCCACCGCCGACGCGCTCAACTTCGCGACCATTTACCCCAATTCGATGGACGCCGTCAGCGACCGCGACTTCGTCATCGAAACCCTCTTCTGCAACGCCCTCATCGCCGGACATCTGTCGCGCTTCTGCGAAGAGATCATTCTCTGGATGTCCAATGAATTCGGCTTCGTCGCGCTCTCCGACAAGTACTGCACCGGCAGCAGCATGATGCCGCAGAAGAAAAACGCCGACCTCGCGGAACTCGTCCGCGGCAAAACCGGTCGGGTCTACGGCTCGCTCATCGCGATGCTCACCGTGCTCAAGGGCGTCCCGCTCACCTACAACAAAGATTTTCAGGAAGACAAAGAGGGCCTGTTCGATTCCGTCGATACCGTGCAGCGCTCGCTCTTCCATCTCACCGGCATGGTGCGTACGATTCGCGTCAACGCGGCTGTAACCCGCAAGGCCGCCTCTGCCGGATTCCTCAACGCCACCGATGTCGCCGACTACCTCGCCAAGCGCGGCGTTCCGTTCCGCGAAGCGCATGAAGTCACCGGCAAGCTCGTCGCCTACTGCCTCAAGCACGGCAAAGAACTCGACCAGCTCACTCTCGAAGTTCTTCAACAATTCCACCGGAATTTCGACCACACCGTCTACGCCGACATCGACCTCGACATCGTCGTCAACCGCCGCAATTCCGCAGGCGGGACATCTTCCACGCAAGTGCAGGCGCAGTTGCAACAAGCCACCGCCGCACTCGCCGAAACCTCCGCCTGGCTCACCACCCGGCCCCTTTTAGGAACCTAAAACAACACAATGGGCACAATCCTCCAATCGCTCCCCATCGGCGACAACGTCGGTATCGCATTTTCCGGCGGACTCGACACCAGCGCCGCCATCTACTGGATGCGCGAAAAAGGCGCAAAGCCATACTGCTATACGGCCAATCTCGGTCAACCCGACGAGCCGGATTACGATGAGATTCCCCGCAAAGCGTTAGGATACGGCGCCGAGAAAGCCCGCCTCATCGACTGTCGCGAACAACTCGTGCGCGAAGGCATCGCCGCCCTGCAATGCGGTGCGTTCCACATCACCACCGCCGGCGTGCCGTACTTCAATACCACGCCCATCGGCCGCGCGGTCACCGGCACCATGCTTGTCGGCGCGATGAAAGAAGACAACGTCAATATCTGGGGCGACGGCAGCACGTATAAGGGCAACGACATCGAACGCTTCTATCGTTACGGATTGCTCGTCAATCCGAAGCTGAAGATCTATAAGCCGTGGCTCGATCAGGCCTTCATCGACGAATTGGGCGGACGCAAAGAGATGTCCGAACTGCTCGAAAGAGCGGGCCTTAACTACAAGATGTCCAAGGAAAAGGCCTATTCGACCGATTCCAACATCTGGGGCGCAACGCATGAAGCCAAAGATCTCGAGTTTCTACAGAACGGCATCCGTATCGTGGAACCGATCATGGGCGTCGCGCACTGGAAGTCGGATGTCGCGATCAAGCCCGAAGAGGTCAGCGTGACGTTCGAAGAAGGCCAGCCCGTCGCTTTGAACGGCCAACGCTTCGCCAACGCCGTCGACCTCGTGATGGAAGCGAATGTCATCGGCGGACGCCACGGACTCGGCATGTCCGACCAGATCGAGAACCGCATCATCGAGGCCAAAAGCCGCGGTATCTACGAAGCCCCGGGCATGGCGCTGTTGTTCATCGCCTATGAGCGCCTGATCACCGGCATCCACAACGAAGGCACCATGGAACAGTATCGCGACATGGGCCGCCGCCTCGGACGCCTGCTGTATGAGGGCCGCTGGTTCGATCCGCAAGCGATCATGCTGCGCGAATCCCTCCAGCGCTGGGTTGCGAAAGCCATCACCGGCACGGTGACCATCGAACTGCGCCGCGGCAATGATTACTCGCTGCTCAATACGGAAAGCCCCAACCTCACTTACGCTGCCGAACGTCTAAGCATGGAAAAGGTCGAGGACGCGCCGTTCACCCCGCAGGATCGCATCGGCCAACTCACCATGCGCAACCTCGACATCACCGATAGCCGCGCCAAACTGTTCGTCTACGCGGAAGCAGGGCTCATTGCGCCGTCCACGTTTGAAGGCCTTCGTTTGCTGGAGGCGTCTTCGACCGAGGGCACAACGAAGGACTAGCGGATCGATGAAGTTCGGCGGGGTTACTCAAGGCCGTTCCGACAGCGCGTCTCGGAAAACCCCGCCCACGCGTGCAATGAAGGTTCTCAAGTTGAGTTCATCGTCGATGCGTCGCCGTGCGGCGAGCGTTAGCTGAGTCGGTAGACTCGCATCGCTCGCCAACCTCACCAGCGCGCGAGCCATCGCCAAATGGTCCCCTGGGTCGATCAGAATGCCGGTCTCCGCATCCAGCATCTCAACGATGCCTCCGCTGCGGGCCGCAACCACGGGCAGCCCGAGCGCCATTGCTTCGAGTACGCAAACAGGGAAAGGGTCTCCCTCGGATGGCATGATTAAGGCGTCACAGGCTTGCTCCACGAGTTCGATTGGGTTCTGAAAATCGATGAAAGTCAGATTGGCACGTAGTCCACATTCGTCCACAAGAGCTTGGATACGACGATACCCATCTGCATCGCTAATCGGTTCACCCACGAAGACACCATGGAGTCTTGGGATGTCGATCTTGGCTTGTGCGAACGCCCTGACCGCAACTTCGTGGCGTTTGTCGGGTGAATACCGCCCGATCATGAGAACACAGAAGGCGTCAATCGGAATGCCGAAGGTGCGACGGGCGTCTCGATCCGCGCAAGGTTGGTATCGAAACCTGTCCGTGTCTACGCCGTTCCGGATAACTTCAATTCTCTGTGGGTCGATGTCGAGAGCTCGCACCTGGCCAGCAACGAAGTCCGAGACACAAATGATTCGGTTTGCCCGGCTAAGCTGCTGGGAATACCCATCCAAGACCGCAACATGGACATGCTGCACGATGGGAATCCCCATGAGCGAGGCGATTGACAAAACCGGATAGCCGACAATTCCGTTGAAATGCAGCAAGTCGGGCTTCAGTTGTTGGAATAACTCGACGATTCTCTGCTCATTCTCGATGTTTGGACTTGTGAGGTCCTCGGTTGAGACTTGCACTTTGACTCCGGCGTGTTGTAGTTTATCGGCCAGCAACCCCACCAGTCCGATCAACGCGGCTTGTTCGTATTGCTCCGATCCGCTCAATCCGCGCGCCAAATTCACGAATACTTCCTCCGCGCCGGAATAGGGCGAGTTATTGGAGACATATAGGATTCGGGTCGGTCGAGGCACGTTGCTATCGACGAACGAATCACGGCACCGTCGGCTCCCAATAATCCCCGTTCGCCTGCGCACCACGGCCCGTTTCCATTCGGCCCAACGTCCTGTGCGATCTTCTTCGACTGTCGCCCAAACCTCATTGGCAATGTTGAAATCCTCCGGCGAAACCAAACAGACTCGCTCCGGTAGAGTTGCCGGAGTGGTGACGAAGGTGGCAGGGCAGTCGAGCGGGACGCATGGCAGGTCAATGCCTAGACACTCTTGCTCGCTATTGGCAAGCAGCGTTCGAATGAAAGCGCCAGTGTCCTCGCGCCAACGAGTCGGCACGAACGGGGCTAACTCCCTCAGCAGGGAGCTATCGAATATTTCAGGACTCGATCCCGCGGGAGACCTGACATAGCGACTGTATCGGTTACCAGACCTCTGGTGGTGTTCGCGCAGTCGCGTTGTCAGATCTTTGGGGCCGAGCACGAGGCTGAGGGGGACCCACTCGATCGAAATTGCAGGGTGACGCTCGGCGATAGCTAATAAAACGTCGAAGAAAGAACATGGCTGCACTCCGAGTACTTCTAAATTCTCGGCTTGAGCTAGATTGAAGATGGTATCCCGATCAATTCTCGGACCAGAAACAATGTGGGGCGGACGCCCCAAACCACACGCCTTCCAGTGATTGAAAAAACGGCACAGCGCCGGTTCTTCAGCTAGGGAAGTCAGGTAAGGGCTGAATGAAAGCGTAGTGGATTTGGAAGGCGCATATAGAATCGAGATCGTACGTTCTGGATTCAAGGTGCTTTCTCACGGCTTTCCGAGAGGGCAATTCACGCACCGGTCTACCTTGTCTAAGACGGTAAAATCGGGCGGAATCCGCAACTGATCCGCCGACGGCTCAACCAACCGAACGTCTGTGAGTTCACCGTGATGGTCGTCGAACCCTTCCCCGCAGGATGAGTGGTCTCAAGTTTCAGTTCAATTTCATTCTCCACTGAAATCCAAACGCGCCCCTGTGGCTGGCCGGAAGATGCACGCATACTTACGATGAGGCACGGTAGCCCTGCAATGACATCGGAGCCAACAGCATCCGGGTAGCGCCGGGTCGAACGGATGGGCCGAGGTGAAAATCGTCGAGCAAAGACCGCTCGCTTCGATCCGAAGTCTAAGTTGAACAACTTGCCCTCCGACACCAGCGCTAGGGTTCCGCTGGACAGCACACCTCGATCACGCAAGAACAACTCATCGCCCTTGGAAGAGCGTAGTTTGGCCCCGATGTTCACCTTGCTCGAAAGCACAGCCCCTTTTTCGTCGAGGACAGTTACGGTTTCGCGATACGAGGCTACGAATGCTACGAATGGTACTACCTGCGCACTTGCGGCGACGCAGGAGAAGAGAATCGAAACAAGCCAACAATTGGATTGCATGGCAGACTCCTTAAACTACGCGAACTATTGGGCAATACAGCAATTTGTCGAACTGCCGTACGAGACATCGCCGTTTTCGTGATAGCACGCGGTCGAGTTGACGATCACTTGGCACGTAAAACAACTCCCCGAACTGCACTCACTTGTGTAGATCGTATAGCAGTTCGGATATTGGCCCGAAGCGGTTTCTAAACCTGCCAGCACCAACACCAAACGAAGGGGCTTGTCGTATTTCATCGAACTCTCCCAACAGAATCGTAGCCCCCCCCTCAAGGATTTTGTCAACAGAAAAATGACTGCAACAAGTTCGCCCCCTCAGAACGGCTCAAATTGGCCAATCTCGGACGCGGAGGCCCGAATATGCCGAACGGGAAATCCACGCATCGGTCACGGCACCGTCGAAGCCAAGAGCCGCGGTATCTACGAAGCCTCCGGGAATAGCGGTGCTGAACGCCTGATCGCAAGCATCCAGAAAGAGGGCACCATGGAACAGTATCGCGACATTCGATCCGCAGTCCATCATGCTGCGCGAGACGCTGCAACGCTGGGTTGCGAAGGCCATCACCGGATCCGTGACCATCGAACTGCGCCGCGGCAATGATTACTCGCTGCTCAATACGGAAAGCCCCAACCTCACTTACGCTGCCGAACGTCTAAGCATGGAAAAGGTCGAGGACGCGCCGTTCACCCCGCAGGATCGCATCGGCCAACTCACCATGCGCAACCTCGACATCACCGATAGCCGCGCCAAACTGTTCGTCTACGCGGAAGCCGGGCTCATTGCGCCGGCTACGTTCGAAGGCTTGCGTCTGCTTGAGTCTCCCGAGGAGCCGAAGCTAGACTAAGCCTCTTTGGGAAACGCGCAGGTGAACCGGACATCGGGCTTAAGGCTGCATTCCCAACCGATCGGGTCGGTGGACACAGAGTGACCGTCTCCTCAGCGGAGTGGACTTTGACTTCGTAGCTTTCCGAAAGAAGCGCCACGGGAAGCTTTGCGAACGCGGCAAGTGAGATCTGGCTTGCGCCTTCGATCTGCAGTGATCCATCATCCGTGACCTTGATCGAGACCTGCTGATCCGTCAAGTCGAGTATGCCCTGTATCAACTCGGTCACTGTGTGCGCTCGCCGGTCACGCCAGCGGACGGAGTTCCGCCTGTCCCAAACCCCTTCCGGCTAGACTGTGACGGGGTGCATTCGGATCCGATGGTTCCAGTGCACTGGGTAGCATCCCAAGCTCACCGGTTCCATGCGCAGCGGAACCAGCACCGTGAGCCAACGGGGCAAGCGCGCGATCGGAGTCTGGTTCACGGCTTGGTTCAGGTCGCAATCGGCGGCCAAACCCGCGTATTCGTTGATTGCCAGGCGGATCGTTTCCCAAGGCTCTTCGTCCGGTTTGAGCCTTACTTCGAGCACGTAGCGATCGTTGTTCCAGAGATGCATCGGGTCGAGATAGGCGCGAGTTTCGCGCACGAATGACCGGTTGTGCAGAGGGTGCCATAGTCCGTGGCAAAGAGATCGAAAGCCTGATTGCGCGCGCGACAAGCCGTGATATAGACTGGTCGAAAAAGACAACGCGCCGTCTATCACACTCAATGCCCGCACGGTTTCGAGATACGGATTCTCACCCAGGCGGAAACTCACCCACCCCAGGCATCAGCGCCAAAATCCGCGCATTGTCGTTCCGTACCGGTTGGCCCGCGATCGCGCGCGGACGCCCGCCCGAATCCACTTCCAACCAGGCAGCAGCTGACCGCATCCGCAGGAGCAGCAACAAACCAAGATCGGGCAACTCCACCAGACAAGCGCGAACCTTGCCGCGGTTCATCTCAAATAACAGACCGCCGTGTACCTGCTTCGGGACTATCGCAAAGAAATCGACAATGCGCCAAGCCTCCGCCAACGAAGGCAAGCGATTCGAACGGCAGTGAAATCCAACGCGCCACGAGACTTCATCATAACGACACCTGTGGACCTTCTTCACAGTCATTCGCCATCCACAGGGGCTGGAATTCAAAACCCGCTACGTTACCATTTCTCCTGAAGTACGCCACGCAATGTCCGTCCGGGTAACCTGCCCCGTGGGCTTCACGTTCGATAAGGTGATCCTGTTGCTGCTTCCACTCTTGCTTCTACTCTCCGCGCAGGAACTCGTTTCATTCCCAACAAAGGACGGCGGCACCATCGTCGCCAACATCTACGAAGGCAAGCCGGAAACCGCCGTCGTCCTCACCCATAGTGGACGCTTCAACAAAGAAAGCTGGGACAAACAGGCCCGTATCATCGCTTCGGAAACCGGCTTCCGCGCGCTGGCGCTGGACTTCCGTGGCTATGGCAAATCAATACGATGTCTTGGGAGCCGTGCAATACCTGCGTAGCAAAGGAGCCAGAAACATCTACGCCATCGGAGGCAGCATGGGCGGTAGTGCGATCGCTGAAGCTTCTCTGACAGGCGAAATCGACCGTGCCGTCTACCTCGGAGCGACCCCAGAGTCCCCTGGGGACAAGCTGCGCGGACACAAACTCTTTATCGCAACCCGCAAAGATCTGGGACCCTCGGACATCCCGCGTCTGCCCAAGATCCAACAGCGGTACAACGAAGCCCACCAACCGAAGAAGCTGCTGTTGTTGAAGAAACGCTAGCTATACTGTAGTTGTGGGACGCTTGCCAATTCCGATCCTGCTTGCAGCAATGCTTGCTGGAGTTTACGCTTCGGCGCAGCCTCCGAAGCGGCCACCGCCCGCAGTCGTCGAACCGGAAGAAGAGGACGAATCCTCGAAGCCGGTTGTTTACACACTCAACCCGTTGCAGGCGGAAAACGAAATCCGCATCGGCAACTTTTACGCCAAAAAAGGCAGCCACAAGGCCGCCGCCAAACGCTTCGAAGAGGCCACCCGGTGGAACCCCTCGTCCAGCGAAGCCTTCCTCCGCCTCGCCGAAACCCGCGAAAAGCTGTCCGATTGGAAGTCCGCCAAAGCCGCTTATCAGAAGTACCTCGATCTCGAACCCGCTGGCGGCCGGTCCGAATCGATCCGTAAGAAGCTCGCGCAAGCCAAGAAATAAGCCATGAACCTGCTCTGGCTGATCTCGCTCGCAGCCGGAATTTCCTATTTTGTCACCGACCCCTGGCATCCCTTCCCCGGATCCATCGTTCTCAAAGGGCTCTCCGTCGCCACGCTCGCACTCGTGGTCTGGAAGTCGCGCCTCGACGCCCCAGCCAGGCACCTGCTCACCGCTGCCCTCGCGCTGTCGTCCCTCGGCGACATCCTGCTTGACATTCAACCGTCATTCTTCGTCTTCGGCCTTGGCGCGTTTCTCCTGGCGCATCTCATATACGTCCGGCTGTTCGTCACCAATCGCCGTAGAGGCGAAGCATTGAGCGGCATCCGTCGCGCGATGCTCGCTTTTGTAGCGATCTTCGCGATCGCATTCGCACTCTGGTTGATCCCCGTGCTTGGCAACATGACACTGCCGGTTTTGCTCTATGTTGGCGTACTCACGGCAATGGTCGTTTCGGCCATCGCATGGCGCGCCCGGCGCACCGATTGGATCCTCTATGGCGCGTTTCTCTTCCTGATTTCCGACGCAGTCTTAGGGGCCGCCAAGTTCCGCGGACCTGTGCCCCTGCGCGGCTGGATTATCTGGGGAACCTACTACGCGGCCCAATTCATGATCACCAGGGGCGTCTTGCGCGAACTGGGCCCCCAAAGTTCTTTAAAGAGCGAAGACCGTTAAAGAATTCCCCAACGGAAGCCGATTTGATCGTAAGCCTGTTTCCGACGGCTGCGATCGAAATGGATCCGCAAGACCTGAACGCCGAAACTCCCGAAACTCCCGCCGCCACCAAGCCGAACGACTGGTGGGCGGACGCCATTCTCACGGCCGGATTCGTCGCCTGCACCGCGGTCGCCGTGGGTTGGATCTATCCACCCTTGACTGCGGACGAGCCAGCGCCGGCGAGAAAATCCGCACTCACAAGCCCCACCACCGTCAGCGAGGATTCTCGCTTCGGCGTCTGGACTTCGCCCGTTGATTCCCACCGTATACGAACCGCGAAACTCGCTTCCTCAGGGATCTATGCTGCACGAATCACATTTTCAGTGGACTATCGCACCGCAGAAGGCATTGTGGTTGCGGGGGCCCTCGGCGAGTATTCGGCCACTGCATCGCTGCAGGATGGCAACCGTGGCCAGGCGGTCGAAAACGATCATTCCTGTCAGGTGCAGTTTGAATGGGTAACGCCCGAAGAGTTGAAAGTCGTCCACAAAGGCCCCTGTGGGGAGCCGGCCAACATTGCCGGCGAAGGAATGTTGACTGGTTCCTACCGTAAGACCGGTCCTCATGCTCAACCTTCCATCGCACGATCGGATTGCTCCAAGCTCCGGTTCAACGAAGAGAAACTCTTCTGCGCCGAGCCTGGCCTGGGCGTGGCGAAGGAAGTGACTGCTGCGATTTTCAGTGAGGCGGCCGCAGCCTTGCGAACCATGAATCCTGCCGATGGTGGCATCTTCGATTCGGCCGAAAATGCATGGCAAAAAGAGATCCGCCGGGTTTGCCTTGCCGCCGAAAGTTCACCCGAAAATCCGAACGAAGGCAAGGCCGCCTGCTTCACGCAATCGTTCGATGCGCGCATGAACTGGCTACGTCTGCATACCGGTCTCATCCGCTTGGCTCAGTTCGCAGCCAGGACGCCGACGGCGATGACTCGCTACTCCGATGCCTTGGCCAGATACATGGACGCACACGGCGCACTTTCTCTCTATCTGCCGATGTTCACCAAGCGCTTGCGATCCATCCTGCCATCACAAGAGGCCGAAGAGTTCGAAGAGGCGATGGCGCATCGTGGTCCCCGAGACGGCTTGTTTCAATCCGGATGCGGTTCGTTGGGCTGCGACCAGCATGAGGCTGCCTTTGAGATCAATCCGGAAACCGGATCGGTAACGGTGGCCGTGCGCAAGGGTCAGCGCATCTCGGTTTATTCGCTAGAAGGCGAATCCGCCGATCTGCCTGCCGGTGTGGAACAGTGGCTACAGGCCAGGTCCACTCGCGTTCGCGAGATCAATTACAAGCCCTGAAGAACCCAAGAGATAGCGAACCACCCTGTTGACGTGCGTCCATTTCGAGAAATCCGCGCGCCTGAGCGCGTCTCCTACGACTCGTGACGCCGCGCCCGACGACAAAGATCAAACTCCTCGGAAGAAATCCGTCGCCGACGAGATGCCGATCCTCTACGATCAATCCGGCAAGATGGTGGACAAAGTCATCCAGAGTCAGGCGATTCGTCCGCGCAAGAACGGCTCTGAAAACATCGTGAAGAACGGACTCGCACAGGCTCTCGATATTCCCATCAAACAGCCAGGGCCCTAACAGTTGCGCGCCGCCACAGTTTGTTTTCATCCCCGACCCCAAGAACAAGCAACTCGCGATGTCCGATTTAACAATCGCCACGGAGGCTTTTCTGCGGGCACAGTCTCTCGACGGAACTCCCGCTCTGCGCGTGATGCTCGCCGGAGACAAACTGACCTCCGGCGCTTGTCTCCACAACATCGAAGGTGGCACACCGAGCTTGGAAATCCAGGTCATTCTTTATCGGGAAAGTAAGGCCGTCTACACCGGTAAGAAAATGCCTATTGCCCTGACAGGAACCCTAACTCTAGGCACCAGCCTCGCCGCCGGCGAGTACGTCCCGCAGGTCGCCATCCACCAAGCCCTTCGGTGTTAGCTCCCGCTCGTGAGTGCGTTCGGTTCTGAACCTGCCGGAAGCGACCAACGGGCTGGCTTCGCCGGATTCAATTGCGGCATGCCGGTTGTGCCCAGGCCGATTACGTAAGAATTGCCTGCTCCATCCACCTTGATCGCGGTGATCGCATCGCGTCCGGTTCCTCCCAAAAAGGTCATGTACGTCACCGGCGGATCGATCACCAGTTCTCTACTTCGATCGAACGACGCGAGTTCGAACGACACCCAGTTGCGGCGCAGTTTGTACCGCGAGGTGATCTCGACCCGCCCGCTTTCGACGATTTGATAGACGACCGGTTTGTGTTGGCGCAATTCACCCGATCGTGTCTTCAATACGAGATCGCCATTGGATGCGATTCTGGGTCTCGCGCCGCTGAACTCCAACTGAATCGCTGCCGGATCCGCTCCCGGCTTGAGCAGAAAATCGTATTCAAGGATCGCGTCATTGGCGAAAAACGCCAGATCGATCGAGGGATAAACCTCATGCAACACGACACGCCCGAAGTGCGGAACATTCACGATATTCTTTGCCTTTGTGACGTCCAGATAGTTCGACCGTCCGGGTTTCGGATCCGCGCCCGTCACCGAAGAGGCACCTCGGCTGCCCACAAGGCGCATGCGGATAACGTCCTCGCCGTCGAGCACGCTGATCGCGCCATTGTCCGTCAACAGCAGCGTATGGCGTCCGTGGCGCGCGAGAAACTTGGCCTCGCTCGCCAACTGTCCCTGGTTGGGCTCAAAGAAAAGAGAAGACTGGAGTCCGGCGGCAAGGGAGCAATGGATCCCGAAAAGCGCCACGAAAAGGGTTCGCATACTGACTACAGTGCAAATCCCGGCGAATCGGACCAACAATCCTACACTTTGCTACAACTGTCCCTCTGCATGTTTCCAATATGGGTACCACAGCCGAGGCTATTCTCGACTGAAGCCCGACGGCGTTTTCTCGATCCGGAACACCTGGAAAATCAAGCCACTCACCCGCAGGCGCGCCGATACGGAAGGACATCCCGATGTTCGCCATCTGCCTTGGACAGCAAGTCCTGGCCTCGCTTGTGGCGCCAAGACCTTCAAATTCAAATTCGGACATCGCCGCGGAAACGCCTGCGGAAGTCCGCGGAAAACGATGCGCGAGTGGCCACTTTGATGGCGACTCTTTTTTGGAACTCGTCGTCATCGCGAATCGCCTCAAAGACCGAGCCCATGCCGCCCTGCCGGATTTCGCGGACGATTCGGTAGGCTCCGACCATGCGACCGGTCCAATCCTCGGTCTCCACTTCGGCGACGGGAAGCGCTTCGACAACTTCGACGATTGCATCCTGGATGCGCTGCTGGCTATGGCGGTCGTGGCCAAGCAAGCCTTCGACTTCGGATCGCAGAGACGCGTCGTCCGCCGTTTCACGATCCAGAAAGGCCTTGCGCGCCGCGGCCGGAAGATCGGCGGCTTTACCAAAAAGGTCTTGTACGCGTTCCCAGGTTTGAGCGTCCATCCGTCTAGTTTGCCATTCTTAGTTCTTGAAGATGTCGGTCCACTGGCCGAGCAGCTTGCCACCCTGAATCTGCGCGCCGATCTCACCACGTTGCCCCTAATATGCCCGTGAAAAAGGTCGCAAAACCGCTCCCAAGCTCCTGTTTTCCTGGCTTGGCAGTCGTTGAGCAGCTTTGCAATTTCTTCGGGAGCCAGAATGGCAATATACCACGCGGCATGAGTGACTCGTCTGGCGTTGTCGAAAACGCTTCCTGCTGGAGAGGCTGGCCGAGAGTTCGTTTTGCAGTTTCAGCGGCGAGGCATTGCGATGGGTGCATGGCCTTCGAAAGATTCCTCTTCCGTTCCGGTGGACACATCTTCGGGAAATGGGGGAAATGCGGGGAATGCATTCTGGCGTTCGCCCCGACTTTCGCACACTTTTCGGATTTTCTGGAGCTGCGCCATACGGGCGAGTTCCGGTTGGATTTGCGAGAGGCGTCGGCTGAGCCGCGATTCGTGGCGGTGGAGGTTGGGGAGCGTTTTGGAGTTCATGAGGCGTTCGTAGGCGATGGCGGTGAGTGTGCCCTGATCGCCTTCGAATGTATCGAGGAATTCGGCGAGCGCGCGGTCGGACTTGCACTGGATCCGCATACGCAGCAGTTCGACTTCGACGAGGCGGGCTTCCTGATCGGCGATGCGGCGGAGACGCCAAGAGGCATCGGCATATTCGCTGACAGTGGCGAGATCGAGCGCGTTTTGAGGTGCGTAACGTGCGAAGACAGCGGTGCGGAACTGTTCGAATTCGGCTGGATCTTCACCGGGGAGAAGTGGGGATTTGGAGGTGAGCCCGTGGGTAGTGGCGTTGAGGGATGAGGCGAGTTTGCCTTGGGCGGTGCGGGGTCCAGTGGCCCGGGCGGTGGCGGCTGCGGAGGACATGGTGATGTTAGAATCCTTTCGATTGAAAATGGAAAGGCGTCGGGGCCTGTTGAGGTCCGACGCCTTCTCGATTTCGAAGGTAGCAGGCAGGGGCGGCGCGATGAACAGTGTTCAGAAAGTTTCCATATTGAACCTGTTGAAAATAAGAGAGATCTAGGTCGAAGATTTTTCGCAGGGGTTGTGAACGAGACTTTCTGGTGGTCCCCATGGGGGTAGATCGAACCACCAGCCTAGGTGCGGCGCTACTTGTTCCATCGCTGGACAACATGGAGGCTGGGGGAAATGGATCAGAGTAGGACCGTTCAATCTGGTCGAGGAAGAAACTAGCAAGGTGGTTGTCACCTTGCTGCCAGTGGTTGCGCTTCTGTAGGTCGGAGTTTATGCTTCGCCTTCAACGAGTGACACAAGCATCGGGGCAACGGATGGCCTTGCTGCGGGACAATGCACCAACAACAACAAGATCGCTGGGTTCCTGGATGGCGTTCCGGTGACAGTGCAGGAGATCACCCGAATTTGCCGATCCGATGCTGCTTTTCTTATGAAGGCTCGCGCCGCCGCGATGGCTTCGTCGACGTCTTCAACGTCGCCCCTGGTCCTAAATGGGCAAACAACTGCTCAAGAAACGCGGGATCTTTGCCTCCCGTCGGCTCCAGCCGACCGGATGGGGCTTCGGTGAACACACGCAAACGGATAGATTTCCGGTTCGTGAGATGACTCATCTCCTGAATGGCAACGCCAAGAAGGAATTCGAATCGCCGAAGCCGGATCCGTAAAGTTCCGCGCCTAATTGCAGCAGGCGTACGATTTCCAGGAGCTTGATGAAGTACGGTCGGGAGACGTTGAGCAAATCGGCGGCGGCCTGGGTGGTGAGTTCTTCCTCTGTCACGAGGCAGACAGGCTTACCTGCGCTCAAGTCGTCGATCAGGTGCTTGAACGCGCGGTAGAGCGAGGGTTGAAGCGTCAACTGCTGATCGGAACCAACAAGGGACGTGGATCCCCCGGAGGCTGCCAACAAGGCGCTAAGTTTCTAGGCTCTCGCCTCGAACAGATTTGCGGGTTCATAGCTCAAGCATCCGCTAGATTGACAGTGTTTGTGTACCTTACCGGTTCGACTTCGCTTTGGCGCGCTCGACCATGGCAGCGACATCGGCGAGGAGCTGCTTGGCGTCGTAGACGATGCCGTCTTTGATGGTGTACTTGACTCCACCGACGCGCTCGGGCATGTTCGTCTTGTCATTGAGGCGCAGGTGTCCGGTGCCGTAGAGGATTTTGAAATTCTCCACCGGATTCTGATCCGTGACAACTAAATCAGCGAGCATCCCTGGACGAACGATGCCGAACTCGATCGGCTTGCCCAGAGGCTTGTAGAGCGTTTCCGCACCATGCAGGGTCGCTGCCCGGACCACTTCCAAGGGATGGAATCCCGCCTCTTGTAGAAGCTCAAGCTCTTCGATATAGGCGAAGCCGTAGGTCTTGTAAATGAAGCCGGAATCGGAACCGGTGGTGACGCGTCCGCCGCGGTTCTTGTAGTCGTTTACGAAGCTCATCCAGACGCGATAGAAGTTCTTCCACTCGATTTCGTCGGTCGTCGTCCAGTTGAACCAATAGCTGCCGTGCGCCTCGCGGCTGGGCTGGTAGAAATCCCACAATGTCGGCAAGGTATAGCGCTGATGCCACTCGCCCATGCGTGCGCGCATGACATCGCGCGAGGCGGAGTAGATGGTGAACGTGGGATCGAGCGTGACATCGTGCTGGCGGAACTCGTCGAGTAGCGCTTCCCACTCTTTGCTGCCGCGCGGGTGGATCTGGTTCCACAGTCGCGCCACCTGGCCGAAGCGATGTTGCTCGTTGTTGTAATTCTGATCGACGGGATAACGCTGGATGGTGGTGTCTTTGAGCAGCGATTCGAAGAGGCCGTAGAAGTGGGTGACGGTGCCGAGTCCGAGGCGGACGGCATCGCGGGCGTTCATGCGGGCGACTCCCATCTGATCGAGGTGGGCCGTGGTTCCGAGGTTGAGTTTTTTGGCTTCGTCGATGAGGGCGGCCATAATTTCGGGATCCTGGGAGCCGAGTTTGACGCCGTCGATGCCCTTGGACTTGGCCCAGCGGACCCATTCGCGCGCGGTTTCAGGTGTTTGGATTTGGTTGGGTTTCGAGCCTTCGCCCGTGAAAGGGCGCTGATAGTTGAAATAACGCGGAGCGACGATTTTGTTTTGAGCGGAGCGGATTTTTTCGTTGGCGGCGAAGGTGTAGGATCCGGCGGGGACGCCGCGGACGGTGGTGACGCCGTGGGCCATCCAGAGTTTGTGAACGTATTCAGCTTCGGGGGCTTTGGGTTCGCCTCCGGTATGGACGTGGAGATCGACGAAGCCGGGGAGAACGAATAAGCCTGTTCCATCGATTTCGTGGACGCCTTTTTCGGGACGGTTGCGCGGGGAGATGGGGATGCTGGGATAGCCGACGGAGCGGACGTCGATGATTTTGTTGTTTTCGATGACGATGTCGACGGGTCCGCGGGGAGGGGCTCCGGTGCCGTCGATGACGGTGCAGGCGCGGATGACGAGACGGGTGAAGGGTCCGAGGCCTTCGTTGGGTTTGCGGTCCGGGGATGGGGTGAGGAGGGTTTGTTGGGCGAGGAGGGGGAGGAACCAGACTGTCAGCATCAGCAAGATGCATATCGTGACCCAAGGAATACGTGTCATCGAACGGGCTCGACTGGGCTGACTCGATTCGCTTTCACAGCTAGGTTCATTGACACTCATCTGGATTTCTTTACGCTACTCGATGAAGTCTCGGTGCAGAATCGCGGGCGGATTCATAAGTCCGCCCGCAGCCCCTCGGTCCCTAGGAGGCGGACCTCTTCTGCATAGAAATATTGGACCGGTCGGTCACAACGTAACGGAAGCATGGGTTGTCTTCCGTAGGACTGCGAGCATTGCCTGGACTGGGACTCAGGGTGCTGACAGGGACAGCTTTTTCTGGAATCGACTCCGACCAGAAGGCTTCGATACTGTCGCCCAGGATATTCTCAATCGCAGCCGCCGGGGGCACCATCGCGGTGATGTACTGGAAGCCTGGTTTGCCTAGGGCGATCCGAATGTGCCGCAGATGGCTGTCGTGATTCGGATTTGGCTCGGCGAAGGTAGGCTCCTCCGAATGGAACGCCATCTTGAAGGATTCGCCCTCGGCGGTCACCACCTTCCGAAAGCCACCGGGTCCAGTCACGATAACGGACGTGACATCGCTATACGATAAAACATGCGCGGTCGGTAATTTGTCGGGGTTGTTGGGTGAGCCCTTGAAAAAGTCCTTTCCAGACATTTTCTGGCAGAATCGAACACCTGTAATGTGTTGCGGCGGTGGCAACGAGACAACGACGTGGGAGTGTTTAATCGCAGTTTCTTTCGCAAACAACACATTCTCGGCGGCTGAAAACTCTGCCCTCCCGGTGCCTGCGGATGCGACCTCCACCAGATAGTCACCTTTGAGTGTTTCAAAGGCTTCCCAATCGCTGGATGGGTAGAAACGGTAAGCGTGCTCCATTCCGGCACCCACTTCCGCAGGGGTCTCAGGCATCTTGGCAGACACCGCCTCATCTCGATCGTCGAACACCATCATCCCGTGAAAAACGATATGCAGATTCATTTACTTCTCCTTGAATAGACTCAGACAAGTCGATATACCTGGAACGCAGCCCACCAGTAGGGGTGGCTTGTCTTTGGCTGTGTTCCAAACTCTGCGTTCACACCTTGGGTGGCGGCTGAAGGGCTTGCCCCTGCCGCCAGCTTTCGATAGAACGAATTCGTCCAATTGGCGGATGCGGCAGCATCAATGTTCCACAAGGCCGCAACGACAGCACCAGCGCTACGGAGGAGGAATGCTTCCGCGAGGTGTTGAGGTTCACTCGTCTGTGCTTCTTCATAACGAGCGGTTGAACAAGCGGTGAACACCGCGAGGCGCAAGTGTTTCAGCGGAGGACCGTCGGCTGAGGGAAGCCAGATGCCTTCTGGGTACTTGTCCGATGGAGCCAACAGCAAGCCAACTCCGTCGGGTGTGGGATAACCATGCCCCGTGAATTGCAGCAGATGAGTGCTGGTCAGTGCTCGGTCCAAACGCTCTCCCGTTGCATCAAGACCCTCAATCGAGCGCCAGACAACGGATTGAGACCCGACAACGGATAACGAATTCTCAAAAGCATCAAGCGTCCCAAACTGGCGCGTAAAGCGCGGCGCAATCCGATTTGCAGTGACAAGCAATGCCGGTCCTGAAGTGTGCTCGCTGGAAGGAGGGGTTTCTGAAACCCATGGAGTAACACTTACGCTTGAACCGGTCAGCGGAGATAGCATGGTCCACGGGATGCGCGCCATCTCCAGATCCGGTTGCACGAGGATTTCGCGTCCCTGAAATCCTGCGAGCAACTGACTATGCATCCAGCGCAACTCACCCTCTAAGCTTGCGATTGGAGAGTTTCGTTCAGATGCCAAAACAGCGATTTTCCGGGATCTTTGGTAGATCTCGGATGATCGGGACGGAAGCCACTGAAACGCGACTCCTGATGCGTCCACGCGCCATCTCCCCATCTTTCCCCGATAGTCGAAAAACGTGAACATCGAAGTTCCACGACTCATTCCTTTGACACGGATCAATCCTGGGTGGTGAGTCTGTTCCAACCTAGCAGAGGAAATGGCAGTTGCAGGCAAAGACAGAAACCTCTGCCAGATGGCAAGGGCGCGCTCAGGTTCCCTGGCGTCGAGATACGCTGCGACAAGCGTGCGCCAAGCCTGCGCCGTCTCCCTTTGCCATCCAAGGCGGGCGCTTGTGTGCAAGGATGTGGCCGATATGGTGGCGAATCGGACCGCCTCGGTCAGATCTCTCAACGCCTCCGTTGAAAGGCTTCCGGCTTCCAGCAGTAATTCTGCCCGAGTCCGGAAGTATCGGAGGCGCATAAACGGCTCGTCGTGGCGACGCATCTGTTCTAACCAGTTATCCAGCGTGTGCGGATCACGAAGCGCGTCGGCCCGGCTAATTTCGAGCAGCATCCTGTATGTTTGAGTGAAATCGCTAGCAGGCATTCGAGAGATCGCTCGGTCGGCAGCCTCAAAGTGGCGTGCCGCTTGTTGTGCTTCGCCAGACTTTACCAGCCATTCGGCCGCCCTGACTGAACCGGCAGCCATTTGCGGCGCATAGTCTGCTGGAGAGCAGATCTCTACGGCGGTTCTTACGGGAGGGTAGGCGGCGTGGGAGCGGCCGGTTGCCTGCGCGACCCGCATCGAATCGAATAGAAAGTGGTAAGCCCGCATGGCATCCGCCGGCTCGCGCCAGTATTCCGCCATCCCGTGCACAATTGTCTCCATGGCATGCTTGTAGTCACCTCTCCGAATGTAGGCCGATCCGAGAAAATTCAAAGACCGCAAATGCAGGTTTCCAAATCCAGCTCTGCTTGCAAGTCCGACAGCGTGCTCCGTATCGGAGATGTTGGCCGCCTGCTCTCCGAGAAACGCATGATGGCTTGATCGCTCGAGGAGCAACTGAACGGCAAACCAGCGGTACCCCGCGAGTTCAGCCATCCGCACTGCTTCGTTGATCGAAACCGATGGCCAAGGCTTCCCCTCCGTAGCGTGTGTTTGCCAGTAGGCGTATTCAAAGGCGGCCCACACCCGAAGTGTGCGCGGGGCCAATCGGTTTGCAACTAGGTTGGCAACAGGTTCCACTACGGACCAGTTCGGGAATTCGACTCGTTTGCGGCCTTCTGCCATTCTCCGCAGCGCGGGAACTATCGGGTGAGCTGGGACGATTAGATGGTCCCTTAGCCAGCGGTCATCGTGCTCAACTATCAGGAGTTCGGCAAGCCGGGTGTTCGGATCCAAATTGCCTGTCAAGTAGTCCTGTAATCCTGACTCGGCACTCGCTTTGGGTTTGGTTTTCAGCTTGTCCTCTTGTCGCAGCTTGCGCTCGACAGCTTCCTGTTTCCACGCCTCATCGCCTTCGATACGGATCAAACTATTCCAGAACGCGACCGCTTCCAAGGGGTTTTCGAGTTTGCCTTGAACGACTGCTCGATTGAACAATGCTTCTCGATGAGTTGGCATGGCTTGAAGGATTTCACCCAGGAGTTGATCAGCAGCCTGGTAGTCGATTGCACGATGCAGCATATCTCCACGCTGACAGTAGGCGATTGCAAGCGCCAGTTTAATCGGCATCGGATCTGACGCCGATGATGCATCCAACGCTCTCTTCAATTGGGAGATCGCGGCTTCGGGTTGATTTTCAAGGATGAGCGTTTGGCCATAGACAGAGAGCCACTCCGCGGTGGTATCTCCCTTCTCTATCTTTCGTAAGACTGCTTGTTTCGCACCGTAGAAAGATTCTGGTAAATCGGCCCCCGATGCGCCGCTGCCAAGTTCGACGCGCATTGGGCCGTGCTTTGCTCCCAGCCAACGCAGTTCAATACGGCGTTTGCCCGTGTAAGCAGCGGCCAACTGTTTCTCAGGTTCCGTTACCGAAGGGACGAGATATTGCCATGCACCGAACAGCACGACAGCCGCTGCTGCGGCTATTGGCCATTTCGTCCAAATACCTAGCGTTGTACGGGCTGGAGGTTGTAGTCGTTCCGCGATCATTCGTTCAGAATCGCTCAACTCACTCTGGGCTGCTTGGAGAGCTTGAAGCAATTGTCTGGCGCAAGGCTGACATGTGGAAACATGCCCCATCCAGCCCTCTGCCTCGGATTCCGACATCAACCCTGCGGCCTCGCGGCCCATCGCCAGCATCGCGATGACCTCGCCAGGCGCGCAACCGGATTGGAGCGGATTCGCCATCTTTTACGCCAGCTTCTCCCTCAACGCTCGAATCGTCCTGCCCAACAAGCTCTCAATGCCCTCTTCCGACAACCCATGCAGGCCAGTACGCGCGATCATCGGCACCGTAAACTCGGCCTGGCCATATCGCAACCAAAAAATCGCTTTGTCCCGAACCCTCGTCTTTTCAGGCAGTATGTCATCCAGAAAAGCGTCGATGCGCGCGATCATGATGGTCGTTTCCAGTTGATTTTCAGGAGCTTTCAGCGATTCGATTTCAGAGGTCAGTGCCTCAAGCGAGACCGTGCGCGAGTTACCCCCACGCTTGACCCTCGAATGCTTACGGATATGATCAATGACGACACCTGACGCGATGGCCCCAAGATAGGCATAAAAGCTATTCTCATGCATACCGCGCATACCGCGCAGAGCCTTGTAGTTGCCGTCGCACAAACGCACATAGACATCCTGCACGAGGTCCTCAAGCGTTGCTTGATCTGCCGAAAATGAGCGCGCCGATCTCACCACGTTGCTCCTAATATGCCCGTGAAAAAGGTCGCAAAACCGCTCCCAAGCTCCTGTTTTCTTGGCTTGGCAGTCGTTGAGCAGCTTTGCAATTTCTTCGGGAGCCAGAATGGTAATATACCACGCGGTATGAGTGACTCATACCGAAATGTCCGCCGCGCAGGATCCACCTGCATGCATTTCCGGATCAGCCTGCGCCACCGCATAGGGACCTCGCCCCCTTCAAACGGCAGCTTCCCGGTACAAGCCTCAAACAGCACCACACCCAACGAAAACACATCCGATGCCACAGACGCGGAACGACCCGCGAACAGCTCTGGAGCCATATAGGGCAGCGTACCGATGAACTGGCGTGAAGTTGCACAGCACCCGGAGGATACCTGGGCGAGTCCGAAATCCGTCAACACAACCCGCCCCGAAGAAGTCAGAAAAATATTCGCCGGTTTCAAGTCGCGATGCAAGACACCGGCCGCATGCGCCGCCGCAAGGCCCGCGCAAAGCTGGCGCACCAAGTCGTCCATCTCCTCCCCAACCAAAGGACCCCGCGTTGCCAATCGCTGTTCCAACGTCTCGCCTTGCAAAAGCTCCATGATCAAGTGACGCCCATCCACACAATCGAAAACCCTGCAAACATTGGGATGCGTCACCGCGCGCGCCGTGAGAAACTCACGCGAGTCCTCAATTACCTTCAGTGCCACGAGAATTTTCAGATCCGAATCAAAGGCTTCGTAGACGCCGCCGCACATACCGCCTTTGCCGATCAGTCGTTCGATACGGTAACGCCCTGCGACAATCGTGCCCAATTCGAGCGCTGACAACTGAACCGGCGCGGCCATCCCAAAATCCAACGGATCGCTCAAAAACGCGCCCGCTTTCTGATCGAAGCCAATCAGCCGGTGGACCTCATACAGCAACTCGGGATCTGACGAACAACGTCCCATCAGAAACGAAGAACGCTGCGAAACCGGGCGTTCCAACGCCTCGGCGAAGATCGTTTTGACTTGTGCGTTCACTTGCTGAGTTCTCCGAAGAGCCAGGCTTTGGCGAACTTCCAATCGCGTTTCACGGTGCGGGAACAGATGCCGAGAACCTCGGCGATTTCATCTTCTGTCAAGCCGCCGAAGAAGCGCATTTCCACGATTTTCGCGTGACGCGGTTCCACCAGCGCCAAGCGTTCGAGCGCCTCGTGCAAATCGACGAATTGGGATGAGCTGGCGAAGTTGTAAAAAGGCAGTTCGGGCGACGATACAATCGCGTCGCGTTTCTTGGCGATACGGGCGCGTGCGCGATCCACCAGGATCCTGCGCATCGCCTGCGAAGCGATGCTCAGAAAGTGCTGGCGGTCAAAACCCATCGGTGCCGGGCCTAGACCACGCCCCAGTTTCAGGAATGTCTCATGGACCAGCGCTGTTGCCTGCAGAGTGAGGCCGAAACGCTCGGAACGCATGTGGCAGGAAGCGATCCGTTTCAGTTCTTTGTAAACGGCGACGAAGAGGTCCTGCTCAACGCTGCCGCGGGTCCCGCTCGGAGCCAGTTGCCGATGGAGGATTTGCATGGAATGTCCTTCTGTTGTGATTGCTCGCAACGTTTGTATTCCTGTTGCGTTGTCCTGTCACTTGAGACGAGATTCCTGAAGGTTTCCCTTCTGCGCAGCGCGAATTTTCGGGAAAATCTTTTACGGCGTGACGCCGGCGCGTCGGCCAAGTTCCAGCAAATCGGCGGGAGCGTCGACGGAAGGATCACCGAGCTTCGAGCGCACCTCCTCGCGGAACTCCTCCGTCCGCGGATTCGCACCTCGATCGATCAGATACAGAGCGGCATCGAAGCTGCCGGAATTCGTGGCGAACGAAAGAGGCGTCCCGTATTTGGTCGGTTCCTTGAAACGCGCGCCCGCTTCCACAAAGGCTCGAGTTGCCGGTAACGATGAGCCTACGACCATGCCGCCCCCTAAGCATCCCAGAAACGCGCTGCTGCCGTATTGATTGACGAAATTGGGATCCGCACCATGCTCGAACATCAGCCGCAGCAGCGGTTCGGACTTCGTCCAGCAGGCGATCTCCAGCACCTCATTGGGCTTGGCACCGTTTTCCAGCAGAATTTTGACGATCTCGATGTGACGGTCGGTCTGTGCGGGCAGACGGGTTCTGATCTCATCCACCATGCTTTGGATCACGATGCGCAGCGGAGCATCGACGCGGCCTTGATCGATCTCCTTATCCATATTGGGCGCCCATTTGCGGACGGCTTCGACGTCGAGTTTGGAAACCGCGCGTACGGTTTCGCGCATGGCGGGGTTGGCGAATCCGTTGGTTGGATCGTTGACCACGCGAAGGCCAAGCTGCGCGACCCCGACGTACGCGTAAAATGCGCCGGGGACTGCGAGAATGGCGAGGCAGACCCAGCGTATCGCGTTTACTGGGACCAGCCAGAACGCCAGACAGTCTACGGCCAGAATCAGCAGGGGCACGAGCACAAAGAAGAGCAGCCCCATCTCCCGTCCACCGTCGTTGTGGCCTTTCTCGTTGATCCCGAGGACGAGTAGGGTCATTAGCGCGATGCCGTCGAGAGCCGCTAGAATCCAGAATGCGTGAACCATCACTGACCCATGCGCGAATTCCGAAGCGAACCGATCAAGTTGCGGAACATCCGCGCGAACGAATGCGTAGTTTCCAGTGGAGGAACTCTCATGTATTGCACTCGATGCGGAGTTCAGATGGAAGACGCGGTCCGGTTCTGTTCCGCCTGTGGAACGGCAACCCCGGCCGCGGCCGCACAGACAGTTGCGAGCGGCGGCAATGCTGGCTACACACCACTGGTGAGGCTGCGCAATGGACGCTGGATCGCGGGCGTTTGCTCCGGCCTGGCGCGTTATTGGGGCTTGGATCCGGTACTCGTGCGCATCCTGTTTATCGCCCTGGCGTTTTGCCCGGTGCTGCCGGCGATCATCCCCTACATTGTCTGTTGGATCGTGATGCCGCAGGAACCGGAGTTGCAGGCAGCCGGATTTCGGCCGCAACAACCGATGACGGTGAATCAATAGCGGACGGGGGCGGCGGCTCACTGTATTTAGAGAGTCCCCAGTAATGCGAACTGCTATACACCACGACTAGGCGGTTGCTGGGCTCCGGCTGCTCCCGTTCACTGGCGCCGATCTTCTCGACATCGCCGAGTCCAAGTCCAACGCTCGGGCCACCACAAGGCGGCGCTGAAGAATGTGAGTAGCGCCGACGTTGTTTGCCACTCGATGGACCCCGGTTCGCAGCGCGCACGCATGGCGGCCCTGCAGAAGGATCGAGTCGTCTCGTCCAGTGCGCCTTGCTCCCGTGCGATCCAATGTCTTCGAGGAATCGCATGAGAGTTCGCGCGCGTCATCAAGTGCGATCGTTTATCGATCGATGCGTCTCTGGGGGAGGCCTCCATCAGTTCCTCCAGAATACGGTTGGAATCGATACCGAAAGACCCATGTGGAGTGCAGACCTTGTCGTCTTTGAGTATCCCGATGATCTGCGGAGGATGCGACGAACTGAATCGACGGTAAAGTCTCCTTTAGATCTTTGGCAATGCGGAACTATTGCATGATAGCCGTCCATCGGCTCCCGCAAGAAACTGGCGCGCCCCTAACTAAGCATCGAACCGACGGCCGCAAAGCCACAGCGATCCAGTGTAGGTCCCAACGCAGGCGAACAACCACAATCCACCCAACTGTGTCACCAACGCGAACCCAGCCAGCGCCCCGAGCATCTGTCCCAAGCTTGCCGCGAACGGATTGCTCGCCCGGAACCTCCAGCGCGATTGCGGAATCACGCGTCGCACGGCGTGCCACTGCCACCAAGAATAGATAAGCCAACCCTTTGGACAAGAGGATCCGCCAACCTGACAACGGCAGTAAACGATAGCGCGCCAACCCACTCTCGACATCGAGCCCGAACAACGTCAACGCCATCGTCGACATCGTGATGATCAAGACCATCGTCAACGGCGCGTGCGAATCCGCGGGCAATTCGCCGGTCACGAATCGCAGATAGGCGGCCGGTGCAGCGATCAACAGCGCGCAGTAGAGATCCAAGGCCGTCAGCAACTGCCGCAGATCCTCTCTCAATAGCGTCTCAATAGCGGAGGTAGGAAGCGCGGCACCCAAACTGTCGGTGTTCGGAAAGAAGATCCGAGGAAGCCCGCGAGAAAGAATCCGGCCACAAAGGCCCACAATCCCCAAGTCACGCGCCGCCACAGCATCCCGGCGACCATCAACCACGTCATCGGATTCAGCAGTGGCGATACCAGCCGCAGCCCTCGGCGCTCCCACGCGGTGCTACTCGATGGCAGAAACAGCACTAGCACCATCATGATCATAAAGAAGACGAGCGCCGGGACATCCGTCATCGCCGCCAGCGTCAGGCCCGCATAGAACATGTTGTCGCCGCTGACTTGACGCTCCGACTTCGAACCGCGGTTCGCCGCGCGGCCAACTGCCCTTAAGACGACGCGGATCCGAGCCATGGCAACTTTTCCGAGAGAGGCGATTCGACGAGTTCGTTATAGAGATCTTCCAGCCTCTCGGGAGTCACGTCGTAGTAGACGAGCTTGCTCCCCGGATCAGCGCCGTGCGATGCGCCAGCCGTTCCACAATCGAGAGGATGTGCGAGGTGAGAAAAACCGTCACACCCTGTGCCGCGGCATCCCGCAACAGTTCGAACATCATCCGCCCACTCACCGGATCGACCGCTTCGAATGGTTCGTCCAGCAACAGCACGCGAGGATTGTGCAACAGCGCCATCGCGAACGAAGTCTTCTTGCGCATGCCGTGCGAACACTCACGGGCATAGGTCTTGCGGCCCTTGTCGATGCTCAGCACGCGCAAAAGCCGATCGATGCGTTCGCGCGGCGCACCGTAGATGTCGGCTGTCAACTGCAGGTGTTCTTCGATGGTGAGGTCTTCGAAGAGCCCGAGGTTTTCGGGCATGACGCCGATCAGTTGCTTGGCGTCTCGCGGGCGCAACCCGGCCACTTGCGCGGATCCAGAGGTGGGTTCCTGCTAGCCTACGAGGATTTTCAGTGTCGTCGACTTGCCTGCGCCGTTCGGACCTAGCAGCGCGCAAATCTCCCCACGCGCCACTTGCAAGTTAAGTCCGTCAACGGCGCAAAACTCGCCATACCGCATCGTCACAGACTCGCACGAGATCATGAACTCCGAGTGACATGTCTGTGACTCTGTCGCACACTGTGAAAATCTGTTACTCTTCTTCCATCTTCAGGATTCATTCTATGAATTCTTGAACAACTGTCGTTAAAGAACCGATAGATAGGTCTAAGAGTCTTGATTCGGTAGATCAAGATTGTCAAGGGCGGAATGAATGTTCAGAAGCACACTCTCTGTGGCTGTAGCACTGATCGCAGTCCCGTTAAGCGGGCAGGTTCCGATGGCTTCGTCCTCACCGCGGCTGGTGGGATCGGACATGGCCGTGCTTGAATCGGGGGAAAACAGGAAAGATCTCCCCTGTTCCGTCCATCCATCGAAACCGTTATTGGGCTTTGACTTGCGGTTTCATTCCGGCTACGATGTCACGCTGCCGATGCGCGAACTGGCAGGCACTGAGAACTTGCTTTCGATCCTCTTTCGCGTGGCTCCCGCCGACCACAAAGACGACTATATGTATTTTACGCAGCGAATCCGCGTGCCGATGGTTGCGGACGACGCCAAGGGCGATGCGTTTTTGCAGGGCTTTTTCGATCTTGGCGAGGGGAACTACCATGTCGATCTGCTGATGCACGATCGCGCGGAACGGGTTTGCTCATTCTCTTGGGATACCGAGGCCGCGCTGCCGGCCAAAGAGAAGCAGATTCAGATGGAACTCACAGCGGGCAACATCGCCGGCACGGAAGGCGATCAGTTCAAAGCCGATGGCGAGATTCAGCGCGTTGGCGATCCGGTGAATGTCAAAATCCTGATGAACTTCGCGCCGCAGAATCCCAATGCTCGCGCCATGCGTCCCGTGGACACAACCGCTCTGGTTTCGATTCTGCGTCAGATTGACCGGCATCCGAATATCGGCAAGCTTTCGCTCATTGCGTTCAACATGCAGGAACAGCGCATCATCTATCGGCAGGATGGGGCGGCCCGCATCGATTTTCCGGCGCTGGGCAAGGCTGTGAACGATGTCAAATTGGGTACGGTTACGGTCGAACAGTTGGCCAGGAAGAATTCGGAAGCCGAGTTTCTGGTGGATCTGATCAAGGCCGAACTGGCCACCGAACAGAAGCCGGATGCGGCTGTGTTTGCGGGTCCGAAAGTGATGTTGGAAAACAATCCCAGCAAAGAGTCGCTGCAGGAACCGGTCAGCGAAGTGAACTTTCCGATCTTCTATATGAACTACAACCTGTATCCGCAGCAGGTTCCCTGGACGGATGCGATTGGCCGCGCGGTGAAGCTGTTCAAGGGTACCGAGTACACGATTTCGCGACCTCGCGATCTGTGGAATTCGGTCACCGAGATGATCTCACGCATTGTCAAAAACAAGCAAAGCAAGGGTTTATCGGCCTCTGCATTGAGTGTCGGTTCGGGTGTACACTAGGCAAGAGTAGCTTGTGGAAACCTAAATCCGCAAGGCGCAGTCTATAGCTGTAGAGGGTCTGTCTCATGCGTTTTTCTGGTCTTTTCCTTTTGATTGGTCTCGGAACGACTGTAGCGTTCGGCCAAGCGCCCGGCCGCGGGCCAGGATTCAAGCGTAACCCCGATATCTACACCAAGAAACTCGCGCCCTTTGTCGCATCCCCACAACGCATCGTGGATCGCATGCTCGAAATCGCGGCGATCAAGCCCAACGAAACCGTGTTTGACCTAGGATGCGGCGATGGACGCATCCTCTTTCAGGCCGCCCAGAAATATCATGCCAAAGCGGTCGGCATAGAGATCGACGAGAAGCTGGTGCAGACCACCAACCAACAGATCGTCAATCTGGGATTGCAGAATCGCGTGAAAGTGCAGCAGGGCAATCTTCTCGAAGCCGATCTGTCCAACGCCGATGTTGTGACGATCTACTTGCTCACCCAGAGCAACGAACTGCTGCGTCCGCGCCTTGAAAAGATGCTGAAGCCCGGCACGCGGGTGGTTTCTTACGATTACGCCGTGCCCGGTTGGAAGCCCAAAAAGATCGACCGTACGAATGAAAGCAACAACGGCGGACATCTCATTTATCTTTATGAGATGCCTCCTGAAAAGCAGTGATTGGGCTTCTTTTTCTCGCCCTTGCCCTTGATCCGGCAAAGTTGGAGACACTGCATCAGCAACGCGTCGAGTGGATGAAGACGCGCACCTTGCATCCCGCCCATGGCGTCTATCAGGACTTTCGCGCAGCCGATGTACCTCCACTGGTTCTGCCGTTTCGCGTGCAGGAACTCGCACGAAAAGAGAACATCCAGATTCTGCTGACCGATCGGGAACCACGCACGCACAACGGTGTTCTTTGGTTCAAGCGGCCCGTCGACGGCTTTCAGATACCTGCGCTGCCCGATTTGCTCGCCAGCATCCCCAAGCCTCGCGAGATCAAGCAGTTCATCAGGGCTTACAAACAGTATCCGGTCGAATTTGCGGGGCTCACGGGCGGTGCCTTTTCAAAGCTCCGCCTCGACGCATCCGACACACCGCTTTCGCCCATCGTGCAGCATGTTTTGGCGCACGAACTCAAAGACGAGGATGTGCAGAAGAGCTTGGCGGAAAACCGAACGTATATCGCGGAAGAATGGCTCTGCGACACGGCCGGCTTTGGATTCTGGGCCAGCAACAACCAGGGCGTCTTCGAAATTGGCGATCGTTTTCCGCTGCAGAACAACACGCGCATCGAAGCGCGCCTGCCGGTGCGCGGCAAGATGAAGCTGTTTCGCGATGGTTCGTTGGTCTATGAAGCCGATTCGGCGCTGATGCGGTTCAAGGTTCCGGGTGCGGGTGCGTATCATCTCGAAGTGGACCTCGAAGCTGCCGGCGAGGCCAGGCGCTGGATCCGCACGCAGCCCATTTACCTTTTGGATACGCCCAGCCCGGCCTTGCCGAAGATGTCCTATCAAGATCAATCCGTAACTCCAGTGCTCAATCTCGCCTATGTCGACAACGCGGATGCGAAACAAAAGCTCGATCTTTACCTTCCTAAAGATAAAACAAAGTTTCCTCTTTTTGTTTTTATTCATGGAGGCAGTTGGGCCTCAGGCGATCGTGGCTTGTACGGTCCGATTGGGGTGATGCTCGCCAAGCGTGGCATCGGCGTCGCGATTCCGAGCTACCGGTTGATGCCAAAAAATCCGCATCCTTCGCAGGTGGAAGATGTGGCTGCGGCCTTTGCCTGGGTGGTCAAGAATGCCAAGCAATATGGAGCCGACGAAAGCCGGATCTTTCTTGGAGGCCATTCCGCCGGCGGACATCTCTCATCGCTGATCGCGCTCGATCCGAGCCTGTTGGCGAAGCATGGCGTAGATCCTGCGGCGATCAAAGGCGTCGCCGCGCTGAGCGGTGTTTACGATGTGAGTCTGCTCGCGCCGTTCGGATCTCCGGAAGACCGCCGCAAGGCCTCGCCGATGCAGTATGTGCGTCGCGATGCCCCGCCCTTTCTGGTGACTTACTGCCAGTGGGATTATCTCGGTCTTCCACTGCAAGCCAAAGATCTGGCATTGGCTTTGCGGCGGGCGTTCGTGCCCACGCGGCTGGTCTACGTCCCTGGTGAGACGCACATCACGGAAGTGATCGCGATGTTGAAGGACGGAGACCCGACCACGGAAGCGATCGTCGGCATGGTGGAAACGGGCCAACCCTAAAGGGCCTGACCTTGTTTAGCCCGCAAACACGCTTGATAGATGGGGCCTGTTTTCCACAGCCTTATAATACAACTGGAGGGCAACCCATGAGATCAGTCGTCGCGACGCTCTGCGCAGCGGCGCTGTTAGCAGCGCAGCAGCCGGAGCCGCCGTACAAGTTGATCGTCATTCGCGGTGAAAACGCGCAGAACAACGTCAAGAAAGGGCGCGCCACCAAGCAGGTCGTCGAAGTGCGCGACCGCAACGACAAGCCGGTTGGCGGCATCCTGCTGACGTTTAGCCTTCCCAAAACAGGTGCCAGTGGAGCCTTTGTTGACGGCAGTCAGGTGACCACTGTCACAACCGGACCCACGGGGCAAGCGTCTGTCACCATGCAGCCCAATTCAGTCTCGGGATCGTTCAACATCGAGGTCAGCGGCAACGTCAACGGCCAGCCTGTCACTGGACAGATCGCGCAAACGAACGCCGTCGCCGCCGGGATATCCGGCGTCACGATCGGCATCATTGCCGCTGTCGCCGCAGGTGCCGCGGTCGGCATCGGGCTCGGACTCTCAGGCGGCAACAAATCCTCGACGTCCGCCGCGCAACCACCCGGCGTACGAATCGGCACAGGCACAGGCGTCGTCATTCTTCCCCCCCGCTAGATCAGAGGACCACATGAGATTCTTGACACTACTCACCGCACTTCCTCTCGCGGCCCAAATTTCCAGCCCGCAGCTTGGTTTCGTTGGGCACAGGGGCGAATTGCGCCGCATCGAAGGGCTCGCGCAGTCGTCGCGATTGAGTGCTCCCATCGCAGGCCTGCCCGCATGTTCCCGTTTGGATGCGGCATCCCGCTTCGCACTCTGCACCAACGCCGAGGGCGTGAAGGTCATCGACACTCAGACTTTTTCGACTCGTACCATTGCCTCCTACGAGCGCATTGTTTGGAGTCCGAATGGATCGACTGTTGCGCTCGATGCGGAGGTTCACGATCTGCTTGCCGCGAAATCCGCGAGGGTCGAAGGTGTCATCGCCGCCGTCTCCGATGCAGGATCGGTCGCTGTGCGCGATGCCCAAGGCGCACTGCGGCTGCGGGGGGAAATCGTCGCCACGCCAGAAGCCTCGGTCGCAGCCTTCGACGATGAAGCGCTGCTGGTTGCCGTCGGGACCACGGTGCACCGCATCGATCCGGGCCGATCCGCACAGCAGTATTCGCTGGCCTTCGAACCAAGCCTGCTCGCGTCGGACGCGAGCGCCTTCTATGCAGCCAATGCCCGGGCAATCGCGCGCATCGACCGCGCAACCGCTGAAGTGACTGTATATGAAGTTCCGGCTGACGATGTCGTTATTACGCGGCTCGATCGCCTCACGGGCGGATCGCTGCTGCTCGCCAGCCCCGGTGAAAATCAACCTGGGTGGCTGTTTCGCGACGGGCGCTTTTCTTTCATCCCCGGCATTGCTGTGAAAGAGCAGGAGGTGTCCCAATGAGATCGCTGCTACTCATTCTCGGCATCTGTACCGCCGCCAGCGCACAGATCGGCGAAGGAATCCCCACAGGGCAAACGCTCAACCTCACCATCGCCGAACCACAACGCAACTGCCCGTCGGTGACGTTCCGCGTCATCGTGACCAATCTGCAGGGCCAGCGTGTGACTGGACTTTCGCAACAGAATTTTTCGTTCAGCGAAGGCCAACGGCCAACCGAGGTTTCGATCAACGAGGTAATCCCGGGCGAATACTCGCTGAGCTTCAATTCCAGGTCTACAGGTTTGCGAATGACGCTGAATCTCAGCGTCCGCGATGGCGAACGCGGCTATGGGTTTTCGAGCAAACTCACGACATCCTGCGCTCTTCGCGTCACTTGTGGCGATCTGCCGATAGCCACCGTTGGGGTTCCTTATAGGGCCAGCGTTCAATACGCGGTGCCCGATGGATTCTTCAACCCCGTCTTGTCGATTGTTCCCAACACACCGTTGCTGAAAATCGATCCCATTACCGGTGAGTTGACGGGCCAGTTCCTCACGCCCGGAAACTACGATTTCATCGCCTTTATCACCATCGCAAGCACACTCGACGGATCGTATTCCGCGCAGAGTTCCTGCCAGGTCCGTGTCAACCTGCCGCCGATCACGCTTACGGATTACAATCCGAAATCGGCCACGCAGTGCAGCCCTGGGTTCCCGATCACCGTCACGGGAGACGGATTCCAGCCGCAGTTGCCGGTGCCTCCGCAACAGGCCAATGTCGGCACTTTCCTTTCGTTCGACGGCCAATTGGTGCAAGGCGGAACTCTGAACGGTGCGCGCTCAATCTTAATCTCTCCGGTGCCCGATACGTTGTTGCGAACCTTCAAAAGCCCCGTCAATGTTGGTATTTCCACCCGTTCGGCAGGCATCCAGCCCATCGATTCCGGATTACGAGCGTTCACGATGCGGCGGCCTCCGATCTTTGCAGCGAACTTCACGCAGACCGCTCTGCAGGCCGCCTCTGGCGCTGCGGTGACCGCGTTGAACGTCGACGTGCTCGATCTCGACCCCACCACTGGCCTGCGCTTTACGGTGGGATCCAATAGCCGCTTTATCAAGTCTCGATTAGTTGTTGGCGGACGCTTGGTCTTTGACATTCCGAATGAACTGATCGCCGCTGGCGGCACTGCCACCATCGCGCTGGTGAATGGCGACGACGCGAATCCGCAAGGCGTTGCTTATGCGGCATCCTGTGCGCCGAATTCCTCGCGGACGCTCAGTCTCGGACCCGCACGTCCCACGATTACCGCACTCAGCCCGCGCACCGCCACTGCTTGCGCCCCGTCGTTTCCGCTGACCATCAACGGCTCAAATTTCGCGGCAGGATCGAGCGTGGAATGGGAAGGCAGCGCACTGCCGAATCCGCAGATCGGGGCGACTTCGATTGGCGTCGGCGTGAGTGCAGATCGCCTGGGATCTCGCGCCCGCACTGTTCCCGTGACGGTGACGAGCGCCGGTGTGGTCTCAGTTGTCGAGAACTTCACCGTGCTCGCCGCGCCTGCATTGCGTCCGCTGGCGAACCCGACGCTGCCCATTGCAGCGGCTGCGGATCAGACGCTGACTGCGACGGGCTCGGACTTCGTCAATGGCGTGACTCGCGTGCGCTGGTCTCGCGCTGGAGCGACGGCCGTACTGTTAGCGACGTCGGTGCAGAGCCCGTCGCAATTGACCTTTAGCGTTCCGCGAGCCTTGCTCGCGACGGCTGGGGCAATTGAACTGACTGCAGTGAACGCCGACGAAGCCAATCGCGAAGGCGCTGGCGGAACCGTTGGCGGATCGTGTCCATCGGCCATCGCGGTGAGTGTCGCGAATCCCGCCGCGACAGTCCGCACGTTGTCACCGTCCAGTGAGATCGCGGCGCGTCCCACGGCTCTGGAAGTCACCGTCAATGGAGCTGGGTTCCTGGATGGCGCTCGCGTTTTGGTGAACGGTGTTGCGCAGGATGCGCGTTTCGTGAGCGCATCCGAGTTAACGACCTTGCTCACGCCAGTGCAACTGGCTGCCGCGGGAACATTGCGGATCGCAGTGCAGAATCCGAATGCCGCAGCTTCGAACACGAGCGATTTCACGGTATCCGTCGTGCCCGTGCCACGGTTCACGATCACCGCGAATCCTTCGGCACCTGTGGCCGGGCAGGATATCGTATTGAACGTCTCTCAGAGCGAAGCCCCCGCGCGGCTTCTTCGCGCGACGTTGTCGCTGACCTTCGAACCGAACGCCGACAATTTATCCGGACCCTTGCCGGCGAATTCGAGACCGTTTTTCGGATCGGGTGGCACCACGTACACCTTCGATGTCGCTGGGACCGGCGGCATACTGCCTTCCGCGGGACTGGTGCGGCCCGGAACGGTTTCAGGCATCATCGTCGTGCGAATGACCGCGCTCACAGCACAAGGTTCCACCGCGAGCCTGCTGCCAAGCTCCGCGCCGGAGATCCGCTTGACAGTGCCTCGAACGGCTCCGGTCATCGACACAGTGCGGATTCTGCCTGTCACCGGAGGGTTCGAAGTGGAGATCGCCGCGCTGTCTCCGGTACGCAACCTCACCGGGGCGGCGGTGCAGGTGAGCACCACTTCGGGTACACGTGTCGAGGGCGAAACCAGGTTCACTTTCGATCTCACCAGCCGTTTCAACGATTGGTTCCGCACCGCGGATAACGTACCCAACGGGGGACAATTCATCGTGCGCTTGCCGTTCATGTTGCAGAACGGGGACGCCAACGTGATCGATTCAGTGAGCGTGACCCTCACCAATAGTATTGGGACTTCAACGGCAGTCACAGGCCGCCGCTAAAGCGGTTAAGCCCGGTTAAGCCCGATGGAAATCGGGACGCCAGCTTTTCACTTTCTTCTTGATGTCGTCCATCGCGAGGTTGTTTTCCGCCGCCTCGCGCGCCAAGGCTGGAAACTCATCGTCCGATGCAAAGCGCAAGCCAACGATTTGCTTCGGCGTCAGGCGGCTGTCCAGCAGTTTGCCGGTCAAGACGTAGTGGCGCAGGTTCTCTTCCGCACGAATGGCGCGATCTTGCACCTTCAGCGCGAAAATCCGCCCGAAGAAACCGAGTACCAGTGCGCAGAGCGTCACCAATACCAGCAGTGACGCGCTGTAAAGCCGCTGGTGGTCGCCAAGCGATTGATAGAGGTTGACGCAAGAGCCGAGAAAGGCTCCCAGCATTCCGAATCCCGCAGCCAGAAAGCCAGGGACTCTTTGCGCGTGATTTTGATAATTCTGTTCAGGCATGAGTTCCATGTTCGCACGTGCGATCGGTCAGAATGGAGGTGTCATGAAGAATTTCTGTTTCCTACTCTCTCTCGCGGCCTTCGCGCAAATTGCGCCGGTCACCGTGGGCAAGGCGCCGAACTCATCCGCGTTCGCCTCGAAGGTCTACTTTGCGGGGCAACCCGAGGCCGCTGACTTCGCCGAGTACGCCAAGCTTGGCGTCAAGGTGGTGATCAACCTGCGCATGCCCGCCGAAATGGAAAACGTCGCGTTCAACGAAGCTGAGGCCGCCAAGGCGGCAGGTTTGGAATACGTGAGCGTCCCTTTCGGATCGACGCCCGCCACCGATGAGGATCTTGCGAAGATTTTTTCATATCTCGCCAAGTCAGGTGACAGCAAGGTGCTGGTGCACTGTGCGAGTTCGAACCGCGCGGGCTTTGCATGGTCACTTTATCGAGGAACGGCGGAAGGCGTAAACACCGGGGATGCCCTTGCAGAAGGGAAGCAGGCGGGCTTAAAGTCGCTTGAGAAGTCCGCTAGAGAGAGGCTCGAGGCGAGGGCTGCAAAGAAATGACTTCCGCGGCTCTTCGGGCTCCGCGATAGAATCGTACGATGGTGCTTCGCGCAGATATTCAAGCCGGGCTCACCCGCCGCGCGGCCCTCAGCCGGATGGCCGGTGGATTCGGCATGCTCGGACTCGCCGCCAACGCCGCCGAAAATCCTTTCGATCCCAAAGCGCCGCACTTCGCGCCCAAAGCCAAACGCATCGTCTACCTCATGCTCAATGGTGGACTCTCGCAGGTCGATTCGTTCGATCCAAAGCCTGCGCTTGACCGCTACGACGGCCAGCCGATGCCGGGCGGCGGAGCTCCCAAAACCGAGTCTTCTACCGGCAACCTGATGCGGTCGCCATTCCAGTTTCAACGCTACGGCCAATCCGGAATCGAAGTCAGCGAAATCTTTCCGCAAATCGCCAAGTCTATCGACAAATTCTGCGTGATCCGCTCGATGCATACCGACGTCCCAAACCACGAGCCATCGCTATTTATGGCCAATTGCGGGGCGATTCAGCCCGGTCGGCCTTCACTGGGTAGTTGGCTGACCTACGGCCTGGGAACCGAGAATCGCAGTTTACCGGGCTTTGTGGTGCTCTGTCCGGGGACGCCGGTGGTTGGCCCGCCGCTTTGGGAATCTGCGTTCCTGCCAGCCGTGTTTCAGGGCACGTACATCAAAAACACAGAAGCGGATCCGTTCAAATTGATCCGGAATATCCGGCCAGCAGCGTCCGAGTCCGCGCAACGCAAACAGCTCGCCTTGCTCAAGAGCCTCAATGAAGCGCATCTGGAAAAGCGCCAAGGTGACTCGCAACTCGAAGCCGCCATCTCTTCGATGGAGACGGCGTTTCGCATGCAAACGGAGGCTCCCGAGGCTTTCGATACCGGGAAGGAAACCGATGCCACGCGCGCCAGATATGGCGATTCGGACTTTGGACGCGGCTGCCTGCTGGCGCGGCGTCTGGTCGAACGAGGCGTTCGCATGGTGCAGTTGTACTTCGGCAACAGCCAACCATGGGACAACCACGAGGACATCCACGTGCACCGTCGACTCGCCGGACAGACGGATCCCGCTGTTGCGGCGCTCTTAAAAGATCTTGAGGACCGCGGACTGCTGGGTGAGACTCTAGTCGTTCTCGGCACGGAGTTCGGACGCACGCCCGCGGTGCAGAACAGTTCCACGATCAAGCTTCATGCCGGCCGCGATCACAACTCGTTGGGTTATACGGTGCTGCTGGCAGGCGGAGGCGTGAAGGGTGGCATGACCTATGGCGCGACCGACGACTTCGGCTATCGCGCTATCGAAAATAAAGTGCACGTGCATGATCTGAATGCAACGATTTTGCATTTGATGGGCCTCGATCACACGCGCCTGACCTATCGCTACAGTGGACGCGACTTCCGGCTAACCGACGTCCATGGGGATGTGGTGAAGGGCATTCTGGCCTGAGGTTTGGCGGCTCGCGACCAGCGTTAGAATTGAACCATTGAAAGACATCGACTATCGTCGCGCGATCCAACGCATCGAAAGGTTCACGGTCGTTTTTTCCGTCCTGGGAATCGCGACGATCGCCTTGATCTTCGATGCACGCCATGGCATGGCGTTCGGTGCCGGGTCGATTCTTGCGTATCTCAGTTTTCTTATGATCAAGCGGACGGTGAACGCTGTTTCGCCCGATCCGGGTGGCACAAGCAGGAAATCCACAACCGCCGGCATCACGTTGCGCTACCTCGTCATCGGTGCAACGGTCTTTGGTATCATGAAGTTTGCCGGTATCAGTCCGTGGCCTGTCTTCGCAGGCCTGATGACGACAGTGGTAGCTGTACTCGCCGAGATAATCTACGAATTGGTAACCGCCTGAAACATTAAAATGCACGAACACGAACTTTGGATCACTGCGCTCTGTAACCAATTGCTGGCAGGACCCGCAAATGCCATTCTCGGCCTTGTGGGCCAGCACGCCCACGACCCCGCCAAGCCCTGGAGCAACTTCCAGTCAATGCAGTTGTTGGTGTTCGTCATCATGATTGTGTTGTTCGGTGTGGTGAAGTCCAGCTTTTCGGTGGATAAGCCCACCAAGCTGCAGCATCTGCTCGAAAGCCTCTATCAATTCTTGAGCGGCCAGTCGGATGAAGTGGGCATCCACCACGGCAGCAAGCTGGTTCCGTTCTTCGGAACGATGTTTCTGTTTGTGCTGTTCTGCAACCTGATCGGCGTGATTCCAGGGTTTGAATCGCCGACGATGTTTCCCCCGGTTCCGCTGGGCCTTGCGCTCGCGACCTTCCTGTTCTACAACTGGCTCGGTATCAAGAAGCAGGGTCCGATCCGTTACGCGGCTCACTTTATGGGGCCGATTCCGGCGATGGCACCGATCATGATCCCGATCGAAATCGTCAGCCATCTAGCGCGCCCCTTATCGCTCACTGTGCGTCTCTATGCCAATATGTTCGCGGGCGAGCAAGTGACGCTGGCGTTTCTTGGTTTGACTTATGTCGCGATTCCCGCTGTGTTTATGGGATTGCACGTGTTCGTGTCTTTCCTGCAGGCTTACATCTTTACCCTGATGACGATGATCTACGTCTCGAGCGCGATGGAAAGCGAGCACTAGAGTTTCTGAGTTTCCGTAGCCGTTACAGTGTGAGCGCCCGCATCCCCAGATGACGGAACGAACCACCTCCTGGCGGCCAATGATAGAAGGAGTAAACCACATGCGTGGAAACAAGCTGTTCTTTATCTTTATCGTGATGTTCCTGTTGGCGACGCCAGTCTTCGCCCAAGGCGCCGCGAACCCGAACCACTACTCGGTCGATCTGGCCGCTCTCAGCCCCTTCGCCATGGCGATCGCTTCCGGACTTTGCGGTCTGGGACAAGGCAGGGCCGTCGCCGGTGCCGCCGAAGCAATGGCACGTAACCCTGGCGCCCAGGCGGGTATTCGCTTCGCGCTCATTCTCGGCCTCGTCCTGATCGAATCGCTCGCTCTCTACACCCTCGTTATCGTCTTCTTGAAGTAGTTCTTCGAGTTCCCGAATCGAATAGGCAGGTGGCTTGAAAAAGCCCCTGCCTTTTGCATATCCGCCGCATATGAAACTCTCAGGTATCTTTCCTCCCATCACCACTCCCTTCGATCACAACGGCGACATCTACAAAGCCAAGATCGAACACAACGTCATGAAGTGGAACATGACCTCGCTGGCCGGATACGTCGTCTGCGGATCCACTGGTGAATCGGTCATGCTCACTCCCGAAGAGAAGCTGCTCAGTTGGGAACTCGTGGCCAAATACGCCGCACCCGAAAAGCTGTTGATCGCGGGTACAGGTGTGGAAAGCGTGCGCGAGACCGTCTCACTCACCAATCAGGCTGCGGAGATGGGATACAAGGCGGCGATGGTCCGCACCCCGCACTATTACAAGAATCTGGTGAATCGCAATGAAGCCCAGATGCTATATTTCCGCGCAGTCGCCGATCAGACCAAGATCCCGCTGATGATCTACAACTGGCCGCAGGCGACCGGGGTGGATATCTCGCCCGAAGCGGTCGCGCAGTTGTCGCATCATCCGAATATCATCGCGATCAAAGAAAGCTCTGGCAGTTTGGAAAAAGTCATGCAGATGATGCGAGAGGCGAAGCCGGGCTTTCAGGTGCTGGTCGGGTCCGCACCCACGCTCTGGCCCTCACTGCAGATGGGCGCTGTCGGCGCAGTGCTGGCGTTTGCAAATGCCGCACCGTATGCGACGATCACCATCTGGGAAGCGCACCGCACGCGCGAAATCGAAGCTGGACGCGACTGGCAGGACCGTATCGCGCGGGCCGCTCAGCTTGTGACGACGAAGTATGGGATTCCGGGATTGAAGTACGCGATGGATCTCAGCGGGTACTATGGCGGGCCTTCACGGCTGCCCTTGTCGCCAGTAGGTGAGGCTGCGAAGCGCGAGATCGAAGCGGCGTTCGCCGACCTGCGAGGATGAATGCTTGCCGTTAACCGTGATGCTGCTCAAAGCCTACTGGTTCCCTTGCCACTCCTCAAGCCAAGCCATCTGGATCGCTTCCAGCTTAGCTTCATTGGACTTTGCCGGATCATCGTCAAAGTCTTCCAGTTCGACGATCCATTTGTGCATGTCCGTGTAGCGGACATGGGTCGGATCCATATCCGGGAACTTCTCATGCAAAGCGATGCCGATATCTTCCGCCTCTGACCAACCGAATTTCATATCCTGGTTCCTTTCAGCACACCGCTCACTGCGCTGTTCACGATGATTTCCGCCAGGTGGTGCGTGACGTGATCCACCTCTTCCATCCTGATGCGGATCAACCCGTAGTCGTCGGAATGATAGACCACCAACAGCTCGTTGAGCGCGCGTTCAATCGCCCCTCGTTCGTCTTCCGGCAGTGTCCAGAAAGCTTCGTTTCGCTTGGCTTTTTCCACTGCGGAGACGATGCGGTCCGCTTCCACGCGAGCTTCCCGTACTTGCCGTTCTTTGAAGTCTTCTTCGGCCTTCTCGAACGATTCCTGGATCATCGCTTCCACTTGCTCGTCGTTGAGTCCATAGGAAGGCTTCACTTCGACCGTCTGCTCTTTTCCCGTACGTCCGTCGCGCGCGGTCACGCTCAGGATGCCGTTCGCGTCGATTAGAAACCGCACTTCGATCTTTGGCAATCCGGCAGGCAGCGGATCGATTCCCTTAAGATCGAACCTCGCCAGCGATCTGCAATCGCGTACCATTTCTCGTTCGCCCTGCAGCACGTGGATCAGGACATTGTGTTGCCCGTCCACAGCCGTAGTGAACGTCTCCGAAGCCGACGCGGGGATCGTCGAATTACGGTGGATCAGCTTCGACACCACGCCTCCCATGGTTTCGATGCCCAGCGATAAAGGCGTGACATCGAGCAGCAGCTTGTCGGTGATATCGCCGGACAGGATACCTGCCTGCACGGCGGCACCTATCGCCACCACCTCATCGGGATTCAGTTCGGTATGCGGCTTGGCTTTGAACAGGGCTTCGACGGCCGCGCGCACCAGCGGGATGCGTGTGGATCCGCCAACCAGCACGACTTCGTCAATCTGTTCGTGTGTGAGTGAGGCGTCTTTGAGTGCGTTACGGCAGGGTTCCAGCGTGCGCTGTACGATGGGCGTGATCAGCTTATCGAACAACTCGCGGTTGATCGCGCGGTTGTATTGCTGGCCTTTGTATTCGAGCGTCACGAAGACTTCCGGCGCGAACGAGAGCTTCTCTTTGGCGTCGATTACCGCGCGGCGGATCGTCTGTACCGCTTGATGATCCTTCGCGATCTCCGGCTGCGACCACTCCGTCGCAATATCTTCGAGAGCGATCTGCAGCAGCAGGTTGTCGATATCGTCACCGCCAAGGTGCGTGTCGCCGTTGGTGGCGAGCACTTCGAAGATTCCGTCGTGCAGTTTGAGGATCGAGACATCGAACGTGCCGCCTCCGAAATCGTAGACGACGATGATGCCGTTTTGTCGCTTGTCGAGTCCATAGGCGAGCGCGGCAGCGGTTGGCTCATTGACCAGGCGCAGCACTTCCAGGCCGGCGATGCGTCCGGCGTCTTTGGTGGCCTGGCGCTGCGCATCGTTGAAATACGCGGGCACGGTGATGACCGCCTGCGTGATTTCCTCGTTGAAATAGACTTCCGCATTGCGCTTAATTTCGCGCAGAATAAACGCGGAAATTTCCGGTGCGGTGAAGGTCTTGTCTCCGAGCTTCAGCCGGATGACATTCTCAGATCCTTCGGCGATGCGAAACGGAAAGAGCTTCAGCTCTTCTTGGATGTCGTCGACACCGCGCCCCATCAGGCGCTTCACCGAATAGACAGTGAGATCAGGATGGGCGATGAGCAGGGCGCGCGCGTTGTCTCCGGCGACGATTTCGTTGCCGATGTTCGAAACAACGCTGGGCACGATCGTGCCGCCGGTCGCGGTGGGAATGATCTTGGGTCCTGTCAGGTCGAGAAACGCGCCAAGCGAGTTAGTGGTGCCGAGATCGATTCCGATGATGCGTTTGGTTTCGCCGAAATCGATTTGGAAAGTGCTCATAGGGCTGATTGTATTTTGGTGATTAAGTTGTCGACGTATCGCCGACGATTGAGAATCGCCCGAATAGCGGCAAGTTCGTCGCGCGATTGTGCCAAATCATAGGCTGCAAACCGCTGCTGGAGTTCGGTGTCGCTTGCCGAGAGCATCGCCACAAAGCGCGTCTGGAATCCATCGAGCTGCGTGGTATCCGACTCCTCGAGCGCCTCGTTCAACTCAAAGACTTCTTCGAGCAATTCGGGCGGGACGTCTTTAGTGCGCTGTTCGCCGATGTCGAAGCCGTTGTGCTTCAGAACATACTCGGCACGCCGTATCGGATCCTTCAAAATGCGGATCCCGTCGTTGAGCTGCGAGGTCCTTTCCAGGGCCATCTGCTGTTCGACGACGGGTTTGCGCGTGTAGCGATCGGGATGAAATTCACGGCTGAGCCGGTAGAAGCGCTGCTGCAGATCTTCGGTGTCGATCTGAAGGCGCGGCTCTAAACCAAACGCCTCAAAATAGATCATGCAGTGAAGGATGTTCCGCAGCCGCAGCTCTTCTTGGCATTAGGATTCTCAAAAGCGAAGCCAGACTGGATGAGCGAATCCTTCCAGTCGAGAATCATGCCGTCGAGAAACTTTAGACTTTTGGGATCGATGAAGACCTTCACCTGCTCGCCGCTTCTGTCGTCGACGAATTCGAAGACGTTGTCGGTAGCGCGCGGCTGGCGATCGAACTTGAACTGGTAGCTCAAGCCGGAGCAGCCTCCACCGAGCACACCGAGACGCAGGCCGCCTTCCGTGACACCGTTCTTTTGGAACGCTTCACGAATCTTGCCCACCGCCTTGGGGGTGACTTCGATGTGATGGGATTGCTGCTCTAAGGTCTCCATGCGATCCTCCTCAGGAACTAGGCGTTGACGGTTTCAAGGACGCGCTTGGTGTCCTTCGCCTTGTAGTCGGCGATAGCGGCCTTGATTGCGTCTTCGGCAAGCACGGAACAATGGATCTTCACCGGCGGCAGCGCGAGTTCCTGCACGATTTCGGTGTTCTTGATGGCGAGCGCCTCGTCAACACTCTTGCCGCGCAGCCACTCGGTGGCAAGCGACGAACTGGCGATAGCCGAACCACAGCCAAAGGTCTTGAACTTAGCCTCATCGATGATGCCGGTTTCCGGATTGACCTTGATCTGCAGCTTCATGACGTCGCCGCATTCGGGAGCGCCAACCATGCCGGTGCCCACGTAGGGATCGGCCTTGTCCATCGACCCGACGTTGCGGGGATTGTTGTAATGATCGAGAACTTTATCGGAGTAAGCCATGTCAGTTTTCCTTTTCAGTGAGCAGTTAGTGAGCGGTCCATTGGACCTTGGAAAGGTCGACGCCTTCCTTGAACATTTCGTAGAGCGGAGACAGTTCGCGCAGCTTCTTGACGATGTCTACGATCTTCTCGGAGACATAGTCGACTTCTTCTTCGGAAGTGAAGCGGCCGAGTCCGAAGCGGATCGATGAATGCGCGAGATCGTCGCCAGCGCCGAGCGCCTTCAAAACATAACTGGGTTCGAGTGTCGCGGAGGTGCAGGCGGATCCCGAAGAGACCGCGACATCGTTGATACCCATGAGCAGGCTTTCGCCTTCGACGTACGCGAAGCTTACGTTGAGATTGTGCGGCAGGCGGCTTTCCATCGTGCCGTTGATGTAGACTTCGTCGAGTTCGGCGAAGATTTTGTTTTTCAGCTTGTCGCGCAGATAGCCCAGGCGCATCGCTTCATCGGCCATCTCATTGCCGCAAATTTCGCAGGCTTCGCCCAATCCGACGATGCCGGGGACATTCAGTGTGCCGGAACGCATGCCGCGTTCGTGGCCGCCACCCTGCATCTGTTCGGCGAGACGGACGCGCGGATTGCGGCGGCGGACATACAGTGCGCCAACGCCTTTGGGTCCGTAGAACTTGTGACCGGTGAGCGAAAGCAGATCGACGCCGTCTTTGATTACGTTAACGGGGATCTTGCCAACCGCCTGCACGGCATCGGTGTGGAAGAGAACGCCCTTTTCCTTGGCGATTTTGCCGATTTCAGCGATCGGCTGCACGACACCGATCTCGTTGTTGGCGTACATGACCGAGATGAGAATCGTCTTGTCGGTGATCGCGGCGCGCAGGGCGTCGAGGTCGATCAGGCCGTTCTGTTGCAGCGGTAGATAGGTGATGCGAAAGCCATCTTTTTCAAGGCGTTTGCAGGTGTCGAGAATCGCCTTGTGCTCGGTGGCGGCGGTGATGATGTGGTTGCCCTTTTCGGCATACATCTGCGCGATGCCCTTAATCGCGAGGTTGTTGGATTCAGTGGCACCGCTGGTGAAGACGATCTCTTTGGCGTCCGCCCCGATGAGGTTGGCGATCTGTTTGCGCGCTTTTTCGACGGCTTCTTCAGCCTGCCATCCGAACGCATGATTGCGGCTCGCGGAGTTGCCGAAGATCTCGGTGAAGTATGGCGTCATCGCTTGCAACACCCGCGGATCCATGCGGGTGGTCGCGTGATTGTCCATGTAAATCGGAAATTGAGGCATGATTTTCCTTGTCCTATTTCGATGCGGCAGGCGCACCTAACAATTCATACAATTTGGTGGGCGGCGGCATTGGGGGGGCAGGACTCTCGTCGATGGCGAGGTCGTGTATGGTGATGCCGCCGAGCAGCTTTAAGATCCCTTCGTGCACCTTGCGCAGCGGTTCACGTACGCTGCAGGTATCGGAGATCGTGCATTCTTTTTGGTTGTGCTCGGTGAAGCAATGGGTAAGAATGATGGGTCCGTCGATGGCGCGGATGACTTCGAGAGTAGAAATATCGCGCGCCGGGCGGGCGAGGCGATATCCGCCATTGTTGCCCTGTTCGCTGCGAACGAATCCCGACTTGTTCAGCTTCTGCAAGATCTTCGAAAGTAGCGGCAGCGGGATGCGATAGGTGTCCGCGATATCTTTGGCTGAGGCAACGCCGGCGTCGGCGTTTACCGCCAAGTGCTTGAGAGCGATGAGGCCGTAGTCGGCCTTTTTGGTGAGCTTCAGCATGATCGCGACCAGAATGGTCTTATAAGACTAGAATAGTCCACTCGGAGCGGTTTGTCCAGTTGAATCTTCTCGAACAACATCTGTTTGGGATACAAACTTGCTTGACGCTGCCTC